>JGI24711J26586_10001157_pt1 | contig 20460 bp, 18 predicted proteins | sample BioPla3DNA1_FD_26586 | JGI IMG/M metagenome (IMG submission 26586)
TCACTTCCTGATCACGTCCAGCTTCATAGGCGAAGCGCATGCGGGTGTAGGCGACGCGTTCCTGCATTTCTTCAGATAATACATCGCCCTCTTGTCTGCTCATATCAAAAAGAAAATTGGTCAGAGAAAGAAGATTCCGCAGTTTGTTGGTTGTGATTCCTTTTTTCCTGTTTTTTTGCAGTGAAGTGATCACAGCTTCTGCCTTTTCAACGCATTTTTTCATCTTTAATCCTTTCTGTGCATATAAACATATAACAAGATCGCCGTTGCCATTTTTTTCGATTCGACATCATCCCGAACGATTCGGTACAGTTCTTTGGAAAAGTTCTCATGACGCTCCAGCAAATCGTTATTCTTTGATACGGGACGCAATCGACCTAACAGATACGCCATCCTTGCAATATGGATCGGTTGATCTCTTTTCACTATAAGTGCATAGATCCGATACAATAGAGCGGTCCTTTGTTCATTGTTTGCCTGATCCGTATTCATAAAATATGTCTGCAGTGTTTGATAATGCCTTCCGATCACATCTTCTACAAATACGGGCCATGTATATACATGGTCTTTACTAAACAAAGCAATACTGTTTTTTCCGTCCATTTGTTTTGCCCGATCTTCCAAACGGCCAACTTCCTCGGCCATAGCCGCGATCGGGTATTTAGGCGGAAACAGGCCAATCCCGCCACTGACGGTCATACTGCCGATAGTAAAGTCTTTAAAGCTCAGATACAGATCAATCGAGAATCCAATGATATCATCCCATGCTCCAGTAATAAAAAGGTCATCTCCTCCTGCGTAGACAACCGCTGCGTTTCTTGGGCGCTTCGTATTCGTACCATCCAGATGGAATGCTCCTTCACGAAGCAAGGAATTGATGTGTTTCTTGAAATACTCTGAAACAAGTCTGGATAACATGGAGGTTCTTGAAAGGGTTTGATACTTGGTTTCGTTATTACGGACAAATCCGGAAATAAAGCTCTCTCCCATATTGTCAACGTCTGCCCGCAGCACTCCCAGACGTTTCACCCCATGTGCTTTATTGGCTAATTCTCCAAATGTGTCCGCCGAATGATAATCCCCTACCCAGATTGGTGTTGCAACCGAACGCCCCATATAGCGTCGGTTCTTTGTGTAAATCTGTTCCTTGTCTTTCTGTATGTCTGCAATTTGTAAACGATAGTCTTTTTCTGTCTGTAATGCGCGTCCTTCCGGTAAAGGAAGACCGCTTTCTGATTGCTGATCTTTACTGACAGTAAAGAAGTCCTCTTTAAGTATAGACGCGGACATTTTTTCGATCCGCCGGCACAATGAACAGTGATTCTCTTCGTCCAAACGATCCGTGCGCTGACACACAATACATTCCCTGCTTCGTTCCTCCATGGGTTCCTCATTCAACTGTTGCAATATGGTAAGCGGGTATCGGTTTACTTTTGATTCAGATACACGATGAGAGGCTTCTCTGAAAATCTGCTGATAACTTCCTTCGGGTATATTTTTGAGCGAATTCGGTGAACAGTGTGCAAAACCCAAACCGAGATACAAATCAATATCAAACAATTCAATGAGCCAATCATTCATATCTTTATGGAAGTCTTGAATGATCTCCTTCGTCTTTTCCGTATTGGCGACGAGCAAGTAACTGTGCCCACCACCGGAATACAGCAGATTGGATCTAAAGAGAGAAAGTCGATTCAACAAAAGATCATTCATGTATTCCAGCATGATATCCAAGTAGAAGGAGCGGGATCGTAGTCCTTTCAAGGCGCCCTTTGATGCGATGGTATAGATGAATTTTTGTATCCCTGACAAATCCATGGAAATCAGGAGGAAACATTCGTTTGTATCCATCGAGGTATTGTATGAAAACAACGCATCTTTGTAATCGTCGATCTTGTTATGATCAAAATAGTCATACAGGGCCAGTGCGATACATGCTGTGAGTTTTGAATGATCATATAGGGATATATCTTTTCGTTCCTGGGTGGATGTTGAACTTGGTATGTATGACCATACTGCTTCCAATAGTTGGAGAGTGGAGTTAACATATTCCTTCTCGTGTACATCTTTTGTTATATGTTCCTTGATCCGAGTCAGAATTTTGCCGTAGTGTGCTTCATTCATTCCCTTCCCATGAGAAACCGGATACTGTATCTTCAGATCATCGAATTCAATCTGATCATAACAAAGCTGTGCATCATTCTGATTCAGGATATTAAAGATACTGTCCAGTTTTGCATGGCGATCAAATCCATATGCTCCGTCTTCCTGTTTCCTCCTGTCAATTCCCGCAGATATATTGTCTGCATAATACGTAATATAAGCCAGATTGTCTTTTGATAAAGACGCTGATTTTAACTGTGCTGCATGATGATACCGGACTTGATCCAAAACTGCCTTGTTCATATTGGCTTCCTTCAAAAATTCATAACCGGTTTCCTGATGCCTCCTTTGATCATTGTGACGATATATTAGTTTTCCGATGTCATGTAATAATGCACCGTTACAAAGATCAATCTTTTTTTGCTCCATGTGTTTGCTCCTTAATGATCTGCATTGCTCCCATCCCAAGGCCCGTTTTGATACCTACTCCACTGAATTCCCCGAAACGCAATAGCATGTTTGTAACATTTACGAATGATTGTGGCCCATGAATCCAGATTCCAATTTCCCCTATGAATGCAGGTATGCGTATTCCCTCGATGGAATACGGGGCGGTTCGCAATCGATAGGATCGAATTTCCAAACGTTCTGCAAAATCCTCTGGTGATACATCCGACCCGATTTTCAGATTATCTGAAAATGCATCAAATTTCATGATTAATCCGGTAAAAATCCATTTTGCTGTTGGGAAGATTTGGTATCTTCCTTCTGATTTAAAAGAAGTCGGTGTAAGAAATGCGATCCTTACGTATCGGCCCGTTTTTGTCAATAAGTAGTTTTCAACCAATTGATCGTAGCTGTATTGCATCGTATTTGTCTTAAGCACAGAAATACTTTGCTGTGCATTTTCTATCCGGATCTGTTTGTTATTCGCAAGAATCGGATCCACCAGAGCTTCTTCGATCGGCTTTTGCAGCGCATTGATCGTCCAGTATCCGTATTCCTCCTTTCTGATAACCCACTGTGAATAAGGCTTTATGCCGGGTCCATGTAATTGATTTGCCATCTCTTCATTACAGAGTTCCATAAGTACTCCATGAAAATGGGAACCCTGATTGTAGTGTAAAGTTTTTCCTTCGTTTACTTTCAAAGTGAACACAGTGCGACTTAACATAATGCCTCCTGTTTCGTTCAGTCTGTTTTTCCCATCATATCGGGATTTCTTCAGCTCGTCAACGCAAATAAAATTTGTGTTCACCAAATTGTTCATCGTGCAAAAAAAGCCGGTTTTTCAATTAAACCGGCTTGACTTCTATAATTAGAATTACAACGCAAACTCCATGGCTATCCCTACAAACTGCAGGGCACTGGCGAGCAGGACGAAGCCGTGCCAGATGGCGTGGTTGAAGGGGATTCTTTTGGCTTTGTAGAAGATGACGCCGAGCGTGTAGACGAGCCCGCCGGCACCCAGCCAGAGGAGAAAGGCGAGTGAGGTGGCATTGTAGATGGAGCGCAGGGTGAATACGCAGATCCAGCCCATCAGTACGTAGATCCAGACGGAGAGTTTCCCAAATCGATCATATTTTCCGTAGGTGAGTATTTTGAAGACAATGCCCGCTGCGGCGATGGAAAAGATAACCGACAGGGTAACCACGCGTTCCAGACCGTTCAGGGCCAATAGCGCGATGGGAAAATAGCTGCCTGCGATCATCAGATAGATGGCACAGTGATCGGCGACGCGAAGAATTTTTTTCGCGCCGGGGTGGGTGATGCCGTGATAGAGCGTCGACATGAGATACATGAGGGTTAAAAAGATCCCGTATACGGCAAATCCCGCAATGGCGAGACGGTTTTGTGCTTTGACGGCCATTACGATGAGAAAGACGGTGGCGGCGATTCCGAAGAGCACCCCGACCCCGTGCGATACGGCATTGGCGATCTCTTCAGCCAGTGTGTAGAGTTGTCCTTTTCTTTTCTCTGTCATTTGCATGGCGCCTCCTTTTGTCTACTACTATAACACAGCCCGACTGCGCCTGCCAGAACGCCGGTTAAGGGAAAGTCATAAGAAGGTAAAAAATAAGACCGATATGATTGACAAATCAATTAGATTTCTGTAGTGTAGTATCTGTAGTTTTACTGTAAGGAGGTAAATCGTATGGTAAGAACACCCTTGCGGGAATTGGGCAAGTGGATTTCAATTGTTCACAGAAAATCACAGATTCATATGAATCAGGCCGGCCGAGAGCTTGGTCTGAATTTAACCGAATGCCATTATATTATGCATTTAAAAGAAAATACGCCCACACACAGAAAGTGGCTGACCGAGCATTTAAGTTTGGATGATGCAATGACCACCCGCACCCTGCGGAATCTGGAGGAGCGGGGTCTGATTATACAGGAACGAAGCGAGGAAGACCAGCGGGCCTTGTCGGTCCGGCTGACGCCGGAAGGCGCCCGGCTCATTCCGCAGATCCACCGGATTCAAAAAAACTGGATGGAAAATCTGACGCGCGACTTTACGGCAGAAGAAATCCGTACGCTGGAACAGACGCTGTCGGTCGTGGCTTCGCGGGCCATTGAGACAACCGAAAAAGACAGGGAGAGCCGATCATGTTAAGACGCCTGGCTCCCTATATGAGCAAATACAAAATCTATGCGATTCTCTGCCCCATTCTGATGATACTGGAAGTATCGGTGGATATCATTATTCCGTATCTTATGTCTTTTGTGGTGGACACGGGGATTGCCAACCGGGATATCAGCTATATCCTGCGCATCGGTCTTTTGATGATCGGCTTTGCGCTGTTCGGTATGACGACGGGGATTATCAGTACGCATCTGGGGGCAAAAGCGGGTTACGGCTTTGCGGCCGAAGTGCGCGCCGACGCCTACCGCAGTGTGCAGCGCTTTTCCTTTGCCAATATTGACGCGATGAGCGTTCCGTCTCTGATTACGCGTTTAACGACCGATATCGACATGCTGGGCATGGTTACGATGATGAGTCTTCGCATGGCGATCCGCGCACCGTTTATGATGCTGTTTGCACTGATTATGTCTGTAACCGTGAACGCACAGCTGGCGTTGATCTTTGCTGTGGCGATCCCGGTTGTGGCCATTATGATCGTCTTTATGATGCGAAAGGCTATGCCGATTTTCTCACTGATGCAAAAAAAGGTCGACCGAATCAATGCCATTGTGCAAGAAGATCTGATCGGGATCCGCGTGATCAAGTCCTTTAATCGCGAGCCGCACGAAGAAAAGCGCTTCGGCGAACGAAACGACGCACTCCGGGACACCGCGCTGAAAGCCATCTCTCTGATCATCCTGCTGATGCCCGTTTTGAATCTGGTCATTTACGCCTGTATTGTGGCGGTGCTCTGGTTCGGCGGACAGATGGTGATCGGCGGTACGATGGCGCCGGGTGAGCTCATTACCTTTATCACCTATATCACCCAGATCATGATGAGTCTGATGATGCTTTCGTTCTACTTTATGCAATTGACCCGCGGACAGGCCTCGGCCGGCCGGGTGATTGAAGTGCTGGATACCGAGTCCGAAATCAAGAATCCTGTGAATCCGCTTACGGAAGTCCCGGACGGATCCATCACCTTTGACGATGTCTGCTTTCGTTATGCGACCAGTAGCGAAAACATTTTAAACGATATCGATCTTTCCATCCAAAGCGGAGAAGTGATCGGCATCATCGGCAGTACCGGATCGTCGAAGTCGACCCTCGTTCAGATGATACCGCGCCTGTACGATGTCAGCCGCGGCAGTGTGAGCGTCGGCGGCCATGATGTGAGAGATTACGATATGGAAGTGCTCCGGGATCAGGTGGCGTTTGTCCTGCAGAAAAACACGCTTGTCACCGGTACGATCCGCAGCAATATGCAGTGGGGCAAGGAAGACGCCACCGACGAGGAAATCATCGACGCGCTGAAAAAAGCGCAGGCCTGGGAGTTTGTTTCCCAGTATCCCGAAACGATCGATCACCCGGTCGCACAGGGCGGCGCCAACTTCTCCGGCGGACAAAGACAACGCCTGACGATTGCCCGCGCCCTGATCAAGCAGCCGAAGGTGCTGATTCTGGATGACTCGACGAGTGCGGTCGATATGCATACGGATCAGAAGATCCGCAACACGTTCAAAAATGAATTGGACGAAATCACCACCCTGATCATCGCCCAAAGGATCGCATCGATCCAGGATGCAGACCGGATTATCGTCCTGGACAAAGGGCAGATTGAAAGTATCGGAACGCATGAGGAACTGCTTGCCTCCTCCCCCATTTACAAGGAAATCAGCGAAACACAGGAAAGGGGGTTGATGAGCGCATGAGCAAACCCGAAGAAAACACACGGGAAAAGGCCGTACAGCGCGTCGTGCCGGACCGACCGATGCACACCGTCCGCCGCCTCTTTTCGTATTACCGCTACTACAAGCTGATCTTTTTCATCGGCCTGCTGCTGATCATCCTGTCTTCCGCCTCGCAGATTGCGGCCAACGGCATGCTCTCTCCCATCATCGACACTATGATGGAAACAGGAGATATCCGTTCGATCGGAAAGTATATGATCATTATGATCGTTTTGGTCATTGTGATGTCTGTGAGTCAGTATCTGGGCAATCTGTTTATGGCCCGCACGGCACAGCGCATTGTGCACCAGATCCGCGGACAGTTGTTTATACGGATCCAGAAGCTGCCGGTCTCCTTTCACGACAAAAGGGGCCACGGCGATATTATGTCTACGTTTACCAACGATATGGAACTGCTGACCCAGTCTTTGGAACAAAGTGTGTCGCAGATTATCATCTCTTTGGTGACGGTACTGGGTACATTTGTCATGATGCTCGTACTCAGCCCGATTATGACCTTGGTGGTTGTGTTGATGCTTGCCCTGATGATGCTTGTGGTGCGCACCATTGCCAAAAGAAGCGGTAAGAACTACCGGACCCGGCAAGCCGCCACCGCCGATATGAACAGCTTTGTGGAAGAGATGATCAGCGCACAACGCGTAGTAAAGGTATTCAATTACGAAGAACGCGCCACACAGGATTTTCTTACCAAAACGGACAGTCTGCGCGAGTCCAGCACCAGCGCTTCCACCTACGGCGTCATGATGATGCCGGTGATGGGGAATCTGACCTTTGTGATGTATGCGCTGATTGCGATCGGCGGGGGGATTCTGGCGATCAACAATCGCATGACGATCGGGAACATTGCCGCCTTTTTGCAATATACACGGACCATTTCCCGCCCGATTACCATGGTGTCCAATCAGATGAATACGCTGTTTGCCGCCATTGCCGGGGCGGAACGGATCTTTCGCGTACTGGATACGCCGATTGAAACCGACGATGACCCCGTCTATCTGCAGGGCGACTGCGACGGACGCAAGAATCTGTGCTGGGTGGTTCCGCAAAAAGACGGCGGGACCAAAGAAATTCCCGTGCATGGCGATATTCGCTTCCACAATGTAGACTTCAGTTACGAACCGGGCAAACCGATTCTGAAAAACATCTCGCTGTTTGCCAAGCCCGGCCAGAAGATCGCTTTTGTGGGTTCCACCGGCGCCGGAAAGACCACCGTCACCAATCTCATCAATCGCTTTTATGAGATCGACAACGGTGAGATCACCTTTGACGGCATCCCGCTGAACCGCATCCAAAAAACGGATCTGCGCAGCATTATGAGTATCGTACTCCAGGATGTGCATCTGTTTGAAGGCACTATCGCCTACAATATCCGCTACGGCAAGCTGGATGCCACCGACGAGGAAGTGGTACACGCCGCCAAGCTGGCCAATGCGCACGAATTTATCACGCAGTTAAAAGACGGCTACGACACCGTTCTCGGTCCCGATGGCGGGAGCCTGTCGCAAGGCGAACGACAGCTTTTGTCGATCGCACGGGCAGCCATTGCCGATCCGGTTGTCCTGATCCTCGATGAAGCGACCTCCTCTGTTGACACGCGCACCGAGCAACTGATCGAAAAAGGGATGGATGAACTGATGNAAGGGCGTACCACCTTTGTTATCGCCCACCGGCTCTCCACCGTACGCCGTTCCAACGCGATCCTCGTCCTGGAAGAAGGCGAGGTTGTGGAACGCGGCGACCACGACGATCTGATGAATCAAAAGGGACGCTACTACGATCTGAACGTAGGCACAGCGGAACTGGAATAAAACAAGCAGAATTGACGCGTATCAATGCAACGCGTCTTTTTTGTGCGTATAATGAAGAAAAACCAAACGGAGGGAAAAACATGAAAAAAATCACTTTGCAACTGGAGCAGCTCACCTGCCCCGCCTGTGTCACAAAAATCCAAAACAAACTGGATACCACAGAAGGTCTCACAAACCCGAAAGTCCTGTTCAATACGAGCAAAGTCAAAGCGGAACTGGACGAAGAGGTATTGTCGGCCGATGCGCTGGTCAACCTCATTGAAGCCTTGGGATACGAAGTCGAGAGTGTAAAGTAATTCAGGGGAAAGGATCTGTCCATGCTGATTCGCATCAATAAATTTCTGAATAAACAAAGGACGCCGATACTGGTTTTGTCGGTGTTGTTTCTTGCTTTGGGTTTTCTATGGGAACGGAATTTCCTGCTGGCGGCAACCGCTGTGGCCGGGTTTCCGATTCTTGTCAAGGCGGTTATGGCACTTCTGCAAAAATCTTTCAGTATCGAACTGCTGGTGGTGATCGCCATTACCGGCGCCCTGTACTTAAACGAGTACAATGAGAGCAGCCTGGTCAGTTTCTTCTTTCTTTTCGGCGACTATCTGGAAGCGCGCACCCTGCAAAAAACACGTAATTCCATCCAGGGCCTGCTGGATCTCGTGCCGGCGGAAGCTTTGGTCATGAAAGACGGTGTACCCGTTTTGGTGCCGGTGGAAGAGATCGAACAGGGCCGGATCGTATTGGTGAAAACCGGCGGAAAAGTTCCGGTAGACGGGACGGTGGTGGAAGGGACGGGCAGTATCGACCAGTCCAGCATGACCGGCGAGTCGATCCCCGTGTATAAGCAGACGGGCGATGCCGTTTTTGCCGGCACCGTCCTGGAACAGGGCACGCTGCAGATAGAGGCAACCGGCGTCGGCGAAGACACCAGCTTTGCCCGCATGATTGAATTGGTGGAAGAAGCGCAGGAAACAAAAACAACCGCCGAAAAGTTCCTGAACCGTTTTGCCAAATGGTACACACCGGCCATTATCGTTCTGTCGTTTGTTGTGTATTTTCTCACAAAGAATCTGCATATTGCCATCACCTTTTTGGTGATTGCCTGCCCGGGTGCGTTGGTGATCGGGGCGCCGGTGTCTACGGTGGCGGGAATCGGCAATGCGGCGCGCCAGGGGGTTTTATACAAAGGCGGCGAAGCCCTGGAGAAGATGGCGAAAGTCGATGTGGCGCTGTTTGACAAAACCGGCACGCTGACCACAGGCAAACCGGAGGTCACGCTGTTTGAAGTGTTTGACCCCGAAAAAGAACAGGCCGTTTCTGAAGCCGTGTATTTTACGGAACAGGTTTCCGAGCATCCGCTGGGTGCCGCCATTATGCAATTTCTTGCAAAGCGGGTAAATATAAAAGAACACGCCCTGAAGGGCGAGGTGGTGCCCGGTCAGGGGGTAAAAGCCGTATACAAGGACACCCCGGTTGCGGTAGGAAACGATGCTCTGATGGAAACAGAAGGGGTCCCCGTTCCCGCCCCGCTGGCCGAACGTCTGTCCGCATTACGCAATACCGGAAAGACAATGATGCTGATTGCGATAAACGGAAAGGCGGAAGGAATCATCGGGATTGAAGACCCGTTGAAGGACGGCGCAAAAGACGCCGTGCAAAAGCTGCGCGATGCAGGGATTCAAGAGATCTATATGCTAAGCGGCGACCATGATCACACCGTGCAGGCGGTGGCAAAACAGCTGCATCTGGACGGCGCCATGGGTTCCATGAAACCGGACGGCAAAGCAGAGATTGTTAAAAAGCACAAAAAAGCAGGCAAAACCGTCCTCATGGCCGGTGACGGAGTCAATGATGCGCCGGCGCTTGCCCTGGCCGATGTCGGGCTCGCCATGGGGATGGGCGGGGCCGATGTGTCGATCGAAACGGCCGATGTCGTTTTGATGGCGCACGAGATCCAACAGGTCGCCATCGCCAAAACCATTGCCCGGCGAACCGTTGCCAATATCCGAGAAAACACGGCCATTGCCATGGGCACGGTTCTTCTGCTTCTTGCCGGTGTTCTGATGGAACGCGTGGGCTTGTCGATCGGGATGTTTGTGCACGAAGCCAGCATATTGGCTGTGATTCTGAACGCAATGCGACTCATACGAAAATAAAAAGGAGAATGCCATGGCCATACATTCCTGTATGGATATCGTCCCGATTTTTGACGGACTGAATCCGGAACAAAAGCGGGAGATTTCCGATGCGATTACCCATATTAAAGTCAAGCGGAATGAAACGCTGTATCTGCCCGGAGACACACTCGACACCTTGTATATCCTGGCGTCGGGGCAGATTCATCTCGTCAAGCTGAATGAAAACGGAAAAGAACAATTGGTATCCATTCTGCAACCCGGGGAGTTTATGGGCGAACTGTCGATTTTCAATACCTCCAAAACGGAAACCATGGCCGTGGCAAAAAAAGATTCGCTCCTGTGTACGCTCCGCTACGACGCCTTCCAGGCCTTTTTGCTGCGTACCCCGCAGGTCGCCATGAAAATGCTGCAAGCTCTGTCTGTACGCGTGCAGGCCGCGCAAAGACAAACCCTCACCATTGCAACCGACTCGGTTCAAAACCGTATCGGGCGCTATCTGCTGGAAACCGGCGGCGATATCGGCATGGCGAAAAAAGACCTCGCCTCGTATCTGGGTACGACACCCGAAAGCGTATCGCGCACACTGACCGCGCTGGAAGAACAAGGCGCCATCCGCCCCACCCACGCACGCAAATTTGCCATTCTGAAAAAAGAGCTGCTCCTGCACGAAGAGTAAAACCGCCCGGAGGCGGTTTGAGAGCATTGACAGTTTAATGGATATGAGGGTCGAAAAACGTTTTTCGGATAGCTCTTTTTCGACCTCTACACCCGATACGTTTCTCTACAGCCAAAAACCGCCCGGAGGCGGTTTTTTGTATGCTTGTATTCTGTTTAGGCGGCAATGCCTTCTACGGTCAGCATTTCGACTAAAAACAGCAGTTTCATCAAGCCGATATGCAGTCCATCCTGTCCGGCTACGATCCCTTTTCGTACATATACCTGAATGCCGTCCGCTTCATAGGCATCAAATTGCGACGGATCGGCCGGCTTTCCTTCCACAACCAACGGTTGCTGCATGACACCGCCTCAGGAACGGGTCAGTTTGACATAAATGTGGACGCTGTCTTCGCCCTTTTTCTGCAAAAAGTCCTGGGCTTTTTTCTCTATCGTAATATTCATACTTCTCCTTTTTGGTAAATGTCTATGCCTCGCCCGGGTTTTTGCCCCGGCTGGACATGCGCGGTGTTTCTTTTTCATGCACAGGATCTTTCGTATCCCATTCCCATTCGCCGTAATGGGTTTCCCAATAATCCCGGTAGCCCTGCAACACTTCATCCATCGTGTTCATAATCATCGGGCCGTCGTTGATAATCGGCTCTCCGATCGGCTCGGCTTCCAGGAGAAGCAGACGGGCGGGGGTGCCTGCCCCCTGTATCACAAAATCGGCGTCTCCTTTCAGTTTCAGGCTGCGTTTCCCGGACAGGGTTTCGCCGTCCACGTTCACCTGTTCGCCTTCAAAGAAATACAAGTTCCGGTTCAGTGTTTCCGACACACCGTCGATTGTGATGCTCGCATCGGCCTCAACGTCGATCAGAAGAATCCGCAAACGGGATTTTTCATCGGAAGCCCAGGACGGTTCGGTGGCAGTCAGCCCTTTTGTTCCGTTCCATGTACCGATAATCACTTTTACCCCGGCATTTTCTTCTTCCACAACGGGAATTTCTTCCCGCCACAGCATTTTATAATCACACGGCACCAGCTTGTTCCAGCTGGGCAGACTCAGCCAAAGCTGAAACAACTCCGTCCGGTTTTCTTTGTCGTCCTGCACCAGCGGAAACATTTCCGTATGGCGGATACCTTCTCCCGCGGTCATCCACTGCACATCGCCCGCGGCATAGCGGCCGTGGTCACCGCCGGAATCGTGATGGTCGATCACCCCGTCGAGTACAATCGTGACGGTTTCAAATCCGCGATGCCCGTGCACGGGAAAGCCCGGTACGTTTTTCCCGTAATACATGCGCCAGGGAAGATCCGTATCCAGATCTTTTCCCGGTGTATGTCCTTTTTTGTCCTCTTCGCGTACACCCTGCTCCCCATTGCCTGCGGGATAGTGATCCACATGGTGCATGCGTGCAACCCAGGGGTCTCCCGGGTCTTCCCGGAACTTGGACGCTTTGTTTTCTATAATGGCGGACATGGCCTCATCCTTTCTTTTTGACATTCCTGATTGTATTCCCAATCTGACTGCTCAAGTATCAAAAGAGCTTTCAGGATGAGAGGCCCCGCATCTTCAGACCGATATAGTGCACCGGGTCATGCACGGCATTGTACGGCGGCGCATACGACAAGTCCAGATTATACAGGGCATCGCCGTCCATTTTGTTTTTTATGGCTGTCACAAGCACATCCAGCCGCTTGTCCACCCCTTTGGTTCCGATCAGCTGTACACCCAGAAGCGTACGGCTTTTTTTATCGACTACCGCTTTTATCTCCATGGGTTCGCCGGAAAAATAGCCCGCCCGGTGCAAACTCTTCTGACAGATAATCTCTGTATCATAACCCAAATCCTTTGCCTTCTTTTCCGTATAGCCTGTAGCGCCGATGGTCAGATCAAACAAACGGAATATGCTGGTGCCGAGTATCCCCTGAAAACGCATACTCCCGCCGGTCAGCACATCGCCTGCGATCTTTCCGGTTTTATTGGCGGATGTCCCCAGCGGCACATACATCGGTTCCTTATCCAGTTGCGACCAAAGCTGTGCACAATCGCCGCAGGCATAGATATGCTCCACATTGGTGCGCAATGCATCATCAACTACAATCCCGCCCGTGTCGCCGAGCGCTACCCCGGCTTCTTCCGCAATTTTCGTATTGGGGCGGACCCCGGTTGCAAACAGGATCAGATCGGCCGGTATCTGTTCTTCGCCGGTATCGGCCGCGGTTTTTGTAATGGCCTTTATTTCCGTATTTTTACGCAGGTCCACCCCGCGGGTTCGCAATAAGTCTTCCAGGTGTTTCGCCATATCCGCATCCAGATGCGGGGTGATCTTGTCGGAGCGGTTCAGTACCGTTACATGGATCTTTCGTTCCAGCAGATTCTCCAACACTTCCAGCCCGATGAAGCCCGTCCCTACGATGACGGCATTTTGCGGCTGTTTCTCTTCCATATATTCCATGATGGCTCGCGTGTCCTCTGCCGTACGCAAGGTAAACACGCGCGCGTCATCGGATCCGGGCAGATCCGGCAGCATGGACTGCGCACCGGTTGCCATAATCAGCTCGTCGTAATCGTCTTCAAACGCATTGCCCTCATCGGTTTGGCCGAAGACTTTTTTAGCCGCCGGGTCGATTTTTGTCACTTCATGGCCGCTGTGTACCTGCACACCGTATTTTTCGGAAAACGAAGCCGGCGTACGCGGTACCACATCCGAAAAGCCCACCTTGCCCCCGATATGATACGGAAAACCGCAGGCGGAATAAGAAATATCCCGGTCCTTTTCATAAATGACGACATCTGCCTCTTTATCGTTTCGCATAATCTGCGCCGCAGCCGAAGTCCCCGCCGCCACCGCGCCAATAATAATCACTTTCATCGTATCCCTCCTGTTCTCCTTTATACTTACCCGAACAAAAAAAGAAGCGTGCATTCCACACGCTTCTGTTCTTTAATCTTTGGTAGTTACTCCGAGGTAGGCATCGCGCACATCCTGATCATCCAGCAGTTCTAGCCCTGTACCGGATTTGGTAATCGAACCGGTCACGAGCACATACGCCTGATCGGCGATCTTGAGTGCGGCATTGGCATTTTGCTCAATCAAAAGCACCGTCACTCCCATGTCATTGATCCGGGTGATGATATTAAAGATATCACGTACCAGCTGCGGTGCGAGCCCCAAAGACGGTTCGTCCATCATCATGACGGTAGGCTTTGCCATCAGACCGCGGCCGACAGCCAGCATCTGCTGTTCCCCGCCCGACAGTGTTCCGGCTGCCTGCCAGCTTCTTTCCCGCAGGCGCGGAAACAGATCATACACGATCTCCATTTCCTTGGCGACTTCTTTTTTATTGTTGTTCAGATACGCACCGATGCGCAGATTTTCTTCCACCGACAGATTCGGGAAGACTTTTCTGCCTTCCGGCACCAGGGCAATCCCCCGCTCCACAATCTTCTGGGAGTCCAGCTTCTGAATTTCTTCACCCTTGAAGCGGATTACGCCGCTCGATGGTTCCACCAGGCCGCTGACGGCTTTTAAGGTGGTGGATTTACCGGCCCCGTTTGCCCCTACCAGGGTGACGATCTGCCCTTCTTCCACATCCAGGCTGATGCCTTTCAGCGCTTCAATCCCGCCGTAGGAAACACGCAAATCTCTGATTTCAAGAATGCTCAATCTTCATCCACCCCCAGATAAGCCGTGATAACAGCCGGATTGTTCTGAATCTCTGCGGGATTTCCTTCCGCAATCCGCTTGCCGAAGTCGATAACGTAGATGCGGTCGGAGATGTCCATAACCAGATTCATATGGTGTTCGATAACCAGTATCGTCAGATTAAAATCGTCTTTGATCTCTTTAATGAAGGCGGCGATATTGTCTGTTTCCTGGGGATTCATCCCGGCCGCCGGTTCGTCGAGCAGGAGCAGTTTGGGTTCTGTAGCCAGTGCGCGCGCAATTTCCAGATGCCGTTGCATCCCGTAAGGCAGATTGTTTGCAATCTCGTTGGCATATTCATCCAGCCGCACGCGTTTTAAGTGTTCGTGCGTTAAACGGTGCATTTCGGCTTCTTCGGCCTTGTTCAGCCGAAACGCCGCGCTGAACAGACCGGCCCGCATATTGGTATGATGCGCAATCAGCACATTTTCAAACACCGTCAGATTCTTAAACAAACGGATATTCTGAAAGGTGCGTGCCACGCCTTTTTTTGTGATCTTGTCCGGGGTTAAGTCTACGTTTTTCTTGTATTTGCCTTTGTTTTCCCCGGCATACAGCTTTTCCATTTTGCCTGTGGGATACCCGGCCGAAATGACTTCGCCGTTGATCTCCACTTCGCCGTTTGTCGGCAGATACACGCCGGTGATCGCGTTAAAAGCCGTTGTCTTCCCGGCGCCGTTGGGGCCGATCAGCGCAACGATCTCCCCTTCGTACACTTTCATATTCAGATTGTTGACCGCTACGACCCCGCCAAACTGCATGGTGAGATCGCGCGTTTCCAAAACGATTTTTCTCGGATCCGCAGAGGGGTTTTCCATCGTCTGTACATCATGCATTTGTGTCGTCATGGGATTCCTCCTCTCCAGGTTCCCCCGCCGGCGGGTCGGGAATCAGCGGCTGCTTATACATGGGTTCCGGGTCTTTGTCCATAATATCGGGTACCGGTTTTTTNCCGAAACGGCCGGCAAACAAACGCCGCACCCCGTCCCAGCTGAACTCCCGGTTTCCCAGCAGACCTCTTCGGTAAAACAGCACAACGATCATCAGAAGCAAAGAGAATACGACCATGCGAAAACCGATGCGAAGAAGCGGCACCTGAAAACCGCCGATAACCAAAGGCGTGTCAAAGAAACGCAGGATCCAGTCCTTGGCAAAGGTCACCACAAAGGCCCCCACAATACTTCCCGTCACACTGCCCAGTCCGCCGATAACCACGATCAACAGAATGTCGTAAGTCAGCATGATGGAGAAGGTACGCGCTTCGATCGAGCGCATAAACATGGCGAGCATGCCGCCGGCCAGTGCCGTGATAAACGAGCTGATGACAAAGGACATTTCCTTGTGTTTCAGCAGATTGATCCCCATGGCCTCCGCTGCCACCTCGTCTTCCCGGATGGCTTTAAATGCACGGCCGTAGCCGGAGTTGATCACGAGGATTACAAAGCCGATAGCCACAACGGCAAACAGAAACGGGATCAAAAGCGCTCCCGTCCCCTGCGGGAGATTGGTGCCCGTGATGGCCAGGCCCGGGATGTTTTTTAGCCCATAGGATCCGTTGGTGATCGTATCCATTTGCGGAGCAGAAAGAATCGCACGGGTAATCTCTGAGAAACCCAAAGTCGCAATCGCCAGATAGTCGGACTTCAGGCGCAGTACGGGAATCCCGATCAAAAACGCAAAGATACCGGCAATAATCCCGCCGATCAGCATGGCAACGATAATCAGTAAAGGTTCCGGCAATACGGAAAGAATCTCTTTAAACCCCTTCAGCCAGGGCGCCATGCCGTTCATATAGTACACGCCGTCGACCCGGTCCAAAGGAATGGTCAGAATAGCGGTTACATAGGCCCCGATCGCCATAAAGCCTGCCTGGCCCAGGGAAAAGAGTCCCGTAAAGCCGTTCAGCAGATTCATGGATACGGCAACCACGGCAAAAATCAGCGACTTTTGTATAACGGTGACGGCCATACCGCCCCAGGAGAAACGGCTACGGTTCAACTCCAAAAACAGCAAGAGGGCTGCAATAAACAAAAGAGCAATTATGGAATAGATCCGGTTTTGTTTTATATTGGATTTTGTGTTTTCTGCTAGCATGTTTACACCTTCTCCGTCAGCGATTCACCCATTAATCCGGTCGGACGGAACAGGAGAATCAGAATCAGAAGCAAAAACGTGAAGGCGTCGCTATAGGTGGAATAACCGAAAGCGACCATGAACGTTTCTACTATGCCGATGAGAAAGCCGCCGATCACCGCACCCGGTACCGAACCGATCCCGCCGATAACCGCGGCCACAAAGCATTTCAGGCCGGGCAGTGTCCCGGAAAACGGCGTAACAGACATCCGATCGGTGAAATACAGGATGGAACCGACTGCCGCAAGGAAAGAACCGATCACAAAGGTAATCGTGATAATGCGGTCGATTTTGATTCCCATAAGCTTGGATGTGTCATAGTCCTTTGCCACTGCGCGCATCGCCATTCCGATTTTTGTCTTTTTCAGAAGCAGCATCAGAAGAATGACGATCACCAGCGTCAGAATCGGTGTCAGAAAGGTAACCAAAGACGAATGCAGTGCGCCGATGGTGATCGGCCTTTTCAGCAAGGGAATAGCGGGGTAAGCCTGCGGTAAAGCGGAAAATAAATACGTGGCAAAGTTTTGCAGAAAATAGGAAACCCCGATGGCGGATATCATAATGGACATACGCGGTGCGGAACGCAGCGGTTTGTACGCCGCTTTTTCGATCCCCACACCCAGTAACACCGTGCCGAGCAATACGACAAGAATCGCAATGGGCCAGGGCATCACCGCGATGGAGAAAATCATAAAATACCCTGCCATCATGAAGATGTCGGCATGTGCAAAGTTGATCAAAAGCAAAATGCCGTACACCATCGAATAGCCGATGGCAATCAGGGCATAAGCACCGCCCAGGCTGATGCCTGTGAGTGCGTGTTGCAATAATGTTGTCAGAGACATATATTTACCTCATTATCCGGATTGATAAAGAAAGAGCGGCGGTAATGCCGCCGCTCCTGTGCGAACGGTTTTAATCCGTCTTAACGGTTTTGTCAAAGACAAAGGCGCCGTCTTTAATCGTCTTGATATAGGCCATGTCTTTTTCCGCATCCCCGTTTTCATCAAAGGTGATGGATCCGGTTACCCCGGCATAGCTGACGCCTTTCAAGGCATCCTTGATCGCTTCGCCATCGGTGGAGTTGGCTGCTTTGATCGCTTCCAATGCGACCATGTAAGCATCGTAACCCAGCGCCGATACAGCTGCGACGCCGTCGCCGCCGTTTTTGGTCAGGTATTCGTCGTTTCCGTTGATAAACTCTTTATAGCCTTCTACAAATTCGGCTGCAGCGGGATTGGAGGTATCGCCTTCATCAAAGAAGGTGGAAAGCGCTACGCCTTCGGCTGCTTCGCCGGCATTGGTAATAATGGTCTGGTTTTCCCAGGTGTCACCGGCCAGAAACTGCGCTTCGATCCCGAGTTCGCGCGCCTGTTGCAGAAGCAACGGGGCCGTTGCGATCGATGACGGTGCAAAGATAACATCCGGTTCTGCCGCTTTGATATTGGTCAGAATGGCTTTAAAGTCGGTTTGATTGGTCTGGAACTGTTCTTCGGCTACAATTTCGCCGCCGAGTTCTGCAAACGAATTGCGGAAGAAGTTTCCGAGACCCGAGCTGTAGTCATCCCCCAATTGGGTAATAACCGCGGCTTTCTGCGCGCCGCCCTGAATCGCATAGTTCGCCATTACCTCGCCCTGGAAGGGATCCAGGAAGCATACGCGGAAGTAATATTCGTTGCCTTGGGTTACCTGCGGATTGGTCGCGGAAGGAGCAATCGCGGGAATTTTAGCTTCTTCGTAAGTAGGTCCGGCTGCGATCGATACGCCTGAACCGTAGGATCCGATTACGATGGAAACCTGATTGGAAACCAGATTGTTGGCCGCCGCAACGGCTTCGGTTTTGTCGGACTTGTTGTCGACTTCCACCAATTCTACTTTATACTCTTCCCCGTTGATCTCAACGGTCGGATGCAGTTGATTCGCATAACGGCTGCCTAAAACTTCCTGGAAGCCGCCGCCTCCGTTTTCTCCGGTGACCGGTTGGAATATACCGATCTTTACGACTTTGTCGGAATCGCCGCCTTCGACTGCATCCCCTGCACCTTCGGTAGCGGTGTCTCCGCCGTCTGTCGCGTTATCCTGCGGTGCACAACCTGCTATAACCGCTGCGAGTAATACGAGCACCAATAGTAAAGATACGTATCGCTTCATATTCACTCCCCCTTTTCAAATTTTCCGGACAGGTCCGGAACTGTATCTATTTTCCCACAAATCACGATAATTTACAAGCGCGTTATGAATCTTTATTATTGTTATGAAAACGATCCTTTTCTCTCTCCTCCTGTTGCAACAGGGCTCGTACGAAGCGGATGCTGTCGTAAGAACAGGCCTCCGGGAGTTCGTCTTTGATCGGCCGCAGATAGTCGCTGCCCGCCTTTTGGATCGCTATTCGGATCATCGCCTCTTCCTCTTCGTTGACAAAGGGTCGGATATCCAAAGGCATGCCGTACTCCAAACACTGTACCAGATGCTGTTTGACCGTGCCTGCCAGTATGCCCTTTGCAGCGGCAATGGCTTCTGCGGATTCGCCTTGGGTGAACCGTTCGTAGCTGTCTTTTTGCGTATCGCCCGGTTTTTTTCGGGGCCTCTCGGTCTGTTTCAAAACCCCTGCCGTTTCTTGTTCAACATACCGAATCTGCGGATCGGTGTGTTCTTGTATAAATTGCAAAAGATCGGCGCCGATTCGTTCGGCCTTCCCTTCGCCGATTCCGTGAACATCGAGCAGCTCTTTTGGATTCTTCGGCAAGACCTGCAGCAAAGACACCAGCGTCCGATCGCTCGCTATGACATACGCGGGCACGCCTTCGTCGGCGGCGCGACGGGTGCGCCATGTGCGCAGCTGTTCAAATGCTTTTTGTCCGTATGGCGTGAGCTCTTCTCGCAGCGCAATCACTTTTCCGCGTTTTTTCGGTGTTTCTTCGCGGACAGAGATCAGAATCCGGGCATCCTTCCCGAGGGCTTCCCGGCTCTTTTTGTTCAACTTGACAATGGGGAAACGGTCGTCGGTGCGGGTCAGATACCCGCGCCCGATCAGGATATCAATCAGTCCCATGACTTCCTTTTTGGTTCGGCCGGGCATGATATGATAGGTGCTGACCTGATCCAGCCGGAACTGCCGCACTTTTTGTGCGCGGCTTCCCGTAAGGACATCGGCAATCATTCCCGCGCCGAAGCGTTCGCCGCAACGGTATACACAGGACAGGATCTTCTGCGCATCCACCGTAATGTCTTTTTCCAGAAAATTCCCGTCGCAATTGCCGCAATGCCCGCATCGTTCGTTTGATTCTTCCCTAAAATACGCGAGCAGCCGATGCCTTAGGCAGTCGGTGGTTTCCGCATAGTGCACCATTTGATTCAGTTTGTCGATGCCCCCGGTATCGCCCGAACGGGTCAGCAGAAAACGCTGCGTATATATATCGGCCGGCGCATATAAGAGGATTGCCTCGGCGGGTTCGCCGTCACGGCCGGCACGGCCGGCTTCCTGATAGTAGTTTTCGATCGAACCCGGTAGATTGTAATGAATCACCTTTCGCACATCCG
>JGI24711J26586_10001158_pt1 | contig 20458 bp, 17 predicted proteins | sample BioPla3DNA1_FD_26586 | JGI IMG/M metagenome (IMG submission 26586)
TTGCTATCCTGCATTAACTTCTCAAACTTCTCTTTGGTGTTTTCTACATCAGTAAGATAGTTAATACTAGTTGGGGTTACACCTAATAATACTTGTCTGTTNCCTACCTGAACTATAGCAACACGCTGCTTNGGACCAAGGTAGATCTGACTTACTATGCTAAGTTTACTAGAAGTAGATTTTACAAACTTTGTTTTTTTTAACAAATATGCCAAAACAAAGATAATGATAAGTATTAAAAAGGTAGATAAAAACCATTGAACCACTGATGAGCCGTAATTGGTGTGAATAGGTTTTACGGCCTCATCTGCAAAAGTGTTACCTGCAAAGAATGCAAGTAACAGTAAGGATAGAGATCTAATCATGTTATTTAAGTTTCTTGATACGCTCAACCTGACTGATAACATCAGTTAAACGGATACCGAATTTGTCGTTAACTACAACAACCTCTCCGTGAGCAATTAAAGTGCCGTTTACAAGCACATCAAGAGGCTCACCGGCCAAACGCTCAAGCTCAATTACAGAGCCCTGGTTTAACTGTAACAGGTTACGGATTGAAATCTTTGCGTGACCTACTTCCATGGTGATAGTAACAGGAATATCAAGAATAGAGTCTAACTTCTTGCGCTCTTCAACCGATAATGGAGCCTTGCCTGTGCCATCGCTCTCTTCGAACTCTTCCATAGGTGCGGTAGCAGCGCCATCTGCATCTTGTGCGCCTAAAGCTGCGGCCCATTCATCGGCTAATTTCTGATCATCTGACATAATATACACCTACTAATCATCATCAAACTCTTCAACATCTTCATCTTCAGAAATNTTAATATTGTTTCCTTTGATGAAGCTGAGATCATTTTTAACACTCTTAGGTCTTTCAAGAACCTTAGAGATTCTAACTGCAATCTTATCCTTTGCTTTACCTAATTTTGCATGATAACTAGGTAAATCCTCAATAGATACTAATAAATTCTCAGGAATATCAACATTTAAGACATCACCTGCTTTGAAATTCATAATGTCACGTAAAGACACTAGGGTATCTAAAAGTTTTACAGATAATTCAACATTTACATCCATAACCTCTTCGCGAAGTGCCTTGTTCCAGCGGAGATCAGTATCACCCTTGTCAGACTGAACACCGGCATCTAAAAGTTCACGAATAGGCTCGATCATAGAATATGGGAAGCAGATATGCAGATTTCCGCCACCACCGTTAAGATCGATATGGAACTTGTTAACTACAAGAACTTCAGATGGGCTGACAATGTTAGCCATCGAAGGGTTAACCTCAGAGTCTAAATATTCAAACTCGGCATCCATTACAGGAGCCCAGGCTTCTTTGTAGTCGGCAAAAACCATCTTTAACAGTTTTTGAATAATACGTCTTTCTGTAGGAGTAAATTCACGACCTTCAATCTTGGTTCTGAATCTACCCTCACCGCCAAAGAAGTTTTCTACAAGGATGAAAACCAGACTTGCCTCAAGAGTAATAAGCGCAGTACCCTTTAGAGGGCGGAATCTAACCATGTTCAGAGAAGTTGGCAAGAACAGAGTCTGCACATACTCACCAAACTTCATCATGTTGACACCGTTCCAGGTTACCTCGGCAGAGTGTCTCATCATGTTAAAAAGACTAATGCGCATGTGACGGGCAAAACGCTCGTCTACAAGCTCTAAGGTTGGCATACGACCACGAACAATACGTTCTTGCGAAGCAAAGTCAAATGGTTTAACGCCACCTGTGTCTTGCGGTATTTCAGGTTCTACATCGTCTGCTCCGTGTAACAGAGCATCAATTTCATCCTGAGTTAAAAATTCAGTCACGACTGTGCTCCATTATTGAAGAACAAAGCTAGTAAACAATATCTGATTTATTACAGGAGTCTTGGCAACTTCTGTCATCTTTGCGCGAGTTGCATCTAAAAGTTCGCGCTTTAATCTCTGTCTACCAGATGGTAAGAGTAAGCTCTCATAGGTTTGTGATGATAGCTTATCAAAAACTACGCTATTAAGCAGAGGCAAATGCTTCTTTGCAAGCTCAGTATTCTCTTCGCCTAATACAGCTAATACAACCTGTACCTGGCCTGTATGAATTCTGCGCTCACTCTTAATAGTGAAGACGAAGGTCTGCTCGAATGGAATATAATTTTCCTTCTGAAGCAGTTTCTGCTCTTCTTCAGCCTGAACCTTTTGAGTTGCAATTTCCTCAGGTGATGGGCCAGCAGGCTCAAATGGAGGCAGCTCTAAGAAGTAAGCTGCACCTGTATATCCACCGAAGGTCAGTAGCAGGACTACAAAGAGTCCTACTATTAAAAATAGTTTGCCTTTCTTTTTAGGGCTATCTAAGCCATCTTCATTGTCGTTGTTTTTTGCATTGTCAGCCATAACTCTCTCCGTTTTTATATATTATGGCACAGTGAAATAAATAATCCTTTGATTTTTACGCAAAATAACTGATTGAGTCGTTATTTTGTGAGTTAATTATATTTTCCAGATCATTTAACTGCACGTTTTCATTGTCATCTGCTGCTGTTTCATTTGAAGCAAAGATGGTATCCTTTTGCTCTTCTTTCTTATCATTGTGGTGAGGAGTGTGGGAATTACCGCCATTATCTGCAAAGGAGCCATGCTCTGAGGAATTGCCATCACCTGCAGTGCCATCATCATAATCAACAAGCTTAGCATCTGCTGTAATATTGTTCTGTCGCAGAGTTTCCTTTAAAGCTTCAAGAGAACCTTCAATTAAAGCTTTAGTTGAACTGCTGCTTGCACTAATAGAGATCTTTGCAATGTCATCAGCTCCTGTAACATCTAAAGAAATCTTCATTTTACCTAAACCATCAGGATTTAAGTCAAAGACCACGTTCTTAAGATTACGGCTGGACATCATCATAACCTTTTCTGTAAGAGCCTGAGCATTCTCTTTTAGATTTCTGCTCATATTCATCATGTTAAAGGTTTTGTTTAGATCGGATGCAAACAGCTCTTTTGAAGTTGCATTACTACTCTTGCCCATCAGATCATGAATAACATTTGTCTGAGATAATGAGCGGTTATCAAATGACTTGCCATCGTCCATATTCTCAGAAGCACTTTCATTTGAACCTTCGCTGATATTATTTATTGAATTCTGCAAATTATCAAGACTTGAGGTTATTTCAGCTGATGTTGAACCAAATACTCTATTACCTTTTGAAGAAGACTCACTCATACCAGAGGCTGCCTGTCTTAAAAGTGCAAGTGAATTTTCTAGTGTAGACTGGTTTGCCATGTCTTTTGCGTCCATCAATTTATTGATTTTACTTTGAACATCAGCATCAGCTAAGTCCTCATCAGACTGCTGCATCTTATACTGCTCTTCTAAAAGACTAAAGAAGGATTCACCAAAATCCTGAGTATCAGCGTTTACTTTTGAAGGATCGCTTACAGTAACCTTCTGAGTATTAGTGCCTTTTAAAAGAGAATTTAATAAATCATCATCAATTGTATCAGTCATTATATTTGAATCTAATGATAAATCATCAGTCAACGTATCAGTCTTTAAAGAAGCAATCATCTCATTTATTGAAAGCTGACCTTTATAGAATTTATCAACAGCAACTTCAAGCTTCTCTTTTGTAAGAGTCCTCAGATCAAGATCATCTGCATTTGAAATTAAATCTAGCAGAGCACTTGCATCCTCATCTGAAAGATTCATATCATCTTTTAATACTGCAATGTTCTGCTCAAGAGTCTTTGCACCTTTTTGTTGTGTGCTCTCTGCGGTATTTACCTCAGTTTTCTGCGCAAAAAACTTAATAGAGGTATTTTCAGGAGTACCTAAGTTTTCAGGTACAACAGTATTTATAGTTTTTAAAATCTCATCATTAGATGATAAATCTGCATTTAACGTAGGATCTGCATCTTGCTCATTAAAAGAGATTTCAAATGGACCTTTATCATTATCAGCGCTAAGGATAGCGGTGAATACATCATCAGCTGAACCTTTTGAGCAATCTTTTGCTAATGACTTATTCTCATGATGATCTCTGTGCTTTTTTACCTTGGATTTGACATCATCTTGTTCATCAAAAGAGATTTCAAATGGACCTTTATCATTATCAGCGCTATGGATAGCAGTGAATACATCATCAGCTGAACCTTCCGAGCAATTTTTTGCTAATGACTTATTCTCATGATGATCTCTGTGCTTTTTTACCTTGGATTTGTCATCATCTTTTTCATCTTCATAAATTGCATTATCTTTATTTGCACGAAAAGAGTTAGATTCTACCTTCTGGATAGAGAAATTGTTTTTATAAAGAGTGCTGTCTGCTGAAGTTATAAGCTTAGACTTGATTGCACCTAACATGTTTGAAAAATCAATACCTTTAGAGCTGTCCTCTAATGTCGAGACATTGGTTTTATCTCTGCCATTAACGGCAAAAACAGCATCCTTGCCCTGATATGTATTGCCTACGTTTTGCATGTCATATCCTCTCTTAAATAATTATTTATTCATTTATTCTTTAAATCAATAAGTTAAGTAAAATTCTTCTTATCTTATTTAATCATCTGTATGATTTATTGCAATTAGCTTGCCAACTTAAAAAAAAGAGCTGTTTAAAAAAAGAAAAGACATGATAAGGAATTGTTAAAAAAGGAGGCAGATGCTTTTGCACCACCTCCTGAAGATCACATATGAGATTTAATGAAATCTAAATTCAATCAGTTTGAACTAATTGATTGAAATGTGTTTAGTCTGTTTTGCGGCCTTTTTTTTAATGTAGATATCAAGTTCTCCATTTACAAAGGCTGCATCGATGTTTGATGGTTCGGCATCATCAAATCTGAAATCACGCTCGTACATACCGTAGTTACGCTCCATAATAACGAAGCCTTGATTATTCTTTTCCTTCTTACTCTTTACTTTTGTAACGTTTTTATTGTTAATTTATACTTTGATTAAAACTTGCTCTGCGCACCTTCCCATACAGGAATATAAGCACCTTTGTACAGTTCATTTAGAACCTTTTCAACTTCAGGTGTCTGATAAGCTTCAACTACCTTCTTGCAAACCTCGTTGTCCTTGTCCTTTGTTCTTGCGGCAATCACGTTTACAAGCTCGCTAAAGAAAGGATTCTCTTTTGGATCAACATTCTCTGAGAAGATTGAATATTTGTAAGGATCAAGATTTACAGTAAATGCATACTCAGCATTCAAAACGCTAGCGCTTAAATCTCGAAGCAGGCAATACAGAAGACCTGATTCTGCCTCTCTAAACTGAATCTTTACATTGTATTTGGTGATATCTGTCTTGTTTGGAATAAAGCCAGCGTTTGGATCGATTTCAATAAGGCCTGCTTTTTCAAGTTGCTTAAGTGCTCTGCCGCCATTGGTTAAATCAGCTCGAATACCGATAATATCGCCATCATTTAAACCTTTAACTGATGCAATCTTATCCTTGTTTGGTAATAGTCTGATTGGAGCTACAAAGNTATNGCCAATTGACNGAATGTCATAGTCATTGTTCTTGCTGTCAGACAGCTGTTGATGAGGATTTTTGAAGATGTCAACTTACAGATCTGATGTCAAAAAACGCTCTATGCGACAATATTAATTGAGGTTGGATATAAAATTTAGTTAACTTCAAGATTGTTGAAATATTGAGCTAGCTTTTTCTTTCCATTAGAATTCTTGCCTGCTTGGAGCTTACGATATCATCTGCAAGCTTCTGCTCAGCTTTGGCTTCTTTTAACAGTCTGTCACGCTTGTGCTTTTCTAAAAGACTTTCAATGATCTTTCTTTGCTTCTGCTTATCAAGATAATTGTCTTTTGCTCTTACTTCCTGCTGCTGAAGCTGCACTAAACCTGCTTCCTGACGAAGCTTGATTTTAGCTAGCTTATCAATAAACTGCTGATAGGAATTGAAGGTCATCATATCAAGTCCGTTTAAGGACTTGTTCTGCATTTCGTTTACGTAGATCTGCTCAAACTGAACAAGCTGTTCAATCTGTCTTTGAAAGTTAATGACTGAGTTTTTAGCATCTGTCCACATCTCAAGAGCTTTGTCTTCTTCTTTCTGTCTTAAATCGAGAACAAGATGTAGAGCCTTATCNTCACTCATAGATTACTTCCTTTGAGTGAAGGTAGCTGATGCATCTGGGGATGATTTTCGGACGTTAAAGGTAGCTGCATTCTGATTCTGTGAAGCACCACCCTGTCCCTGCATTGCGTTTACCTTGTCCTGAGCATCGTTAATGAGGATCATAGAAAGCTGTTTTAATCCTTCAAGTGACTTCTTGTAAGGTACAACCTCTTTCATCTCCTGTACTGTAAACTCATCGATGTAAGGCTTAATCATAATAGCCTGATCAACACGCGGATCAGAGCCACGCTGATAGGCACCAATCTGAATAAGCTCTCTACTTTGAGTGTACTGAGCAAGACACTGTCTCATGGTACGTGCCATCACCATATGCTCTTGTGTAACTACAGCAGGCATAACACGGCTTACTGACTTTTCAACATCAATTGCAGGGAAATGACCAGAGTCTGCAAGGGCACGGGATAACACGATATGACCGTCAAGAATAGCACGGGCAGAGTCGGCGATAGGATCCTGTAGATCATCACCTTCTACTAAAACAGTAAAGAATGCGGTAATGGAGCCCTGTCCTTCACCACCGTTACCTGCTCTTTCAACAAGAGCTGGAAGCTTTGCAAACACTGATGGTGGGTAACCTTTAGTTGCAGGTGGTTCACCTACAGCAAGTGCAATCTCACGCTGAGCCATGGCATAACGGGTTAATGAGTCAATCATCATAAGTACGTTATAGCCCTGATCTCTAAAATACTCGGCAATTGATAAGGTGGTTTCACAGCCTTTTAAACGCATCAGAGGAGAAGCATCGGCTGGAGCTGCAACTACAATTGAACGAGCTCTGCCCTCTTCACCTAGAATGTCATCAATGAATTCTTTAACCTCACGACCACGCTCGCCAATTAGGCCTACCACAACGATATCAGCTGTAGTACCACGGGTCATCATACCAAGAAGAACTGACTTACCAACACCGGAGCCTGCAAATAGACCGATACGCTGTCCCTGTCCAATGGTAAGCATTGAGTTAATTGCTTTTANNCCAACATCTAAAGGCTCTTTAATTGGTCTTCTTGCCATTGGGTTTAGCTTTTTAGCGTGCCATTTGGTAGCAGTTGTCGCTTTAAGTGGTCCTTTACCGTCAATAGGGTTACCAAGACCATCAACGACACGACCTAATAAATGCAGGCCATATGGATAGCTGTCTGTACTGTTAATAGGAGTTACAAGATCACCGTTTTGCACATCGATGATGTCTGTAGTTGGCATTAAAAAGGTTGTAGAGCCAGAAAAACCTACCACCTCGGCACTCATAGGACCTGAGGCAGTATCAATACGGCAGCGCTGACCTAAAGGTACTTTAATACCTACAGCCTCAAGAGTAAGACCTACCACTCTTGTTAATCTGCCAGATAAAACAGGCTCGCGCTCTGTCTCTGGAAGATCAATTGTCTGCAGTCTTGATAAAAGGTTACTCATACTAATGCCTTTTTACCCCTGACCTTGAGGTAAGTCGACAGGTTCTGCCTGAGCATATTGAGGATCGGCACTCTCATCTGCTGGCATTTGCTCTTCTGCCATACCATCAGGGATAGCATTTGCATCTGTTGATGCCATCTGTCCATCTAAAGGAGCTTCATTTGTATTATCTAAAGGAGCATCCTGTACCTTAGGATTTGCGCTAGACATTAGAGAATCTTTAATATCGCTTAAGTTACGAGGTGCCACCTTCTTTTTAGGTACAGCATCATATTCAGGGCAACCTTCAAGAGGTTCACGTAAAGCCTGCTCAACAGCAGGATACACACTTACAAGATAATCCTCTAAAAGAGAATCGATTCTGTCGTTTATACGCCAGTCAATTAAAGACTCATCATTTGATACTTTAATATCACCAATTTCTAAGGTTGGATCTTCAATTAACTGATAATTTTCCTTTTTAATGTATTCAGGGCCTAGAGATGCAGTAACAATCGCAAGATCTTCAGGATTTAAACTGATTTTTGCGCCCTTTTGTGCATTTGGAAGAATAGAAATGGCATTCTGAATAGACTTTACTAAAAAGTCAGCATTCTGCTTAATCTCTTTTTTGGTAATTACCTTTACAAGACGGGAAATGATATAGGCAATCTCATCTGTTACGTCTTTGTCTACTTCACGTAATGGATTAGCAAGAGCATCAGCAAGATATCTGAATCTTTCAGCCTGCTCAATTACAATCTTCTGACCAGAATCAAGACCTTCTTTATGGCCTTGAACAAAGCCATCTTCAGTGCCCTGTGTCAGACCATCCTTATAACCTTTTTCCTGACCGTTTGCAAAGCCCTCTTCATAGCCCTGCTTTTTGCCCTCTTCAATACCCTGAGCTATACCCTGCTCATAGCCATCTTTAAGGCCTGAGGCTTTACCCTCTTCGTAAGCATCGGCACGGATTTTATCAAGCTCTTCTACGGTAATTGAAGGATTCTGTTCATCACTTTGAGTCTCTTCAAGTACGGTCTCTAAAACCTCATGAGCCATGCTCATAGCTTCCTTTTGAGCTTCCTGTTTAGCAAGGAGCTGCTGCTCGCGAACCTGAGCTCGATGACGCTCAATAGACTCTAAACTGATGCCTAAAGCATTAGAGATAACCCCTGAATCCTCATCAAGAGTAGGCCACTGTTTTACTGTGTAGTTTTTGACTTTGTCAGCAGAGGTTACAGTAGTTACTTTTTTAGAATAACGAACATCCACACGAGAGTCTTCAGGTTTATCATTGGCATTGATAACTGCGCTAGAATCTTGTGTTTCACCACCAAAGGCGTCAAATAATTCATCCATGGGGTATTAGTCCTTATTAAACGAAGTCACCACCACCGCCGCCACGGCTTAGCATGATATCACCACTATCAGATAGTTTTCTTGCAATAGTAAGAATTTCTTTCTGAGCTGCCTCAACATCTGAGATCTTAGTAGGACCCATAGCAGCCAAATCTTCCTTGAGAGAAGCTGATGCACGAGAAGACATGTTCTTGAAGAACTTCTCCTTTAGTGTATCGTCTGCGCCCTTTAGAGCCTTCTGCAGCACGTCAGCTGGAACATCACGCAGCAGAGTCTGAATTGAACGGTCGTCCACAGCACCAAGATTCTCGAATACGAACATAAGATCCTGAATCTGACCACCGATTTCCTGATCCTGAGACTGAATTGCATTCATCAGCTGAGTCTCGGTTGAACTGTCTAAGTAGTTCATAATATCAGCAGCACTCTTTAGACCACCAATCTTGGCACTTTGTGAGCCAGCTGCACCGGCAAACTGTTTCTCCATGATTTCGTTCAATTCCTGTAATGCGGCAGGTTGTACTTCCTCAAGAGTTGCAATACGCATGATTAAATCTAGTCTTACAGGCTCTGGAAACTGAGATAAAATTTCAGCTGACTGCTCTGGCTCAAGGTATGATAAAACGATAGTCTGGATCTGAGGATGCTCGTGCTGAATGATAGTAGCAACCTGTCTTGCATCCATCCATTTTAGAGAATCAAGACCACGAGAGCCTGTTCCTAAAGAAATCTGTTCGATTAGGTTGTTTGCCTTTTCTGCACCTAATGCAGAAACAAGAGCGTGACGTACGAAATCTGAGTTTCCAAGACCTAAGTTAGAGTGCTTGGTTACATCCTTTAAGAATGCCTTATGAACAGCGTTTACCTGATCCTGGTCGAATGACACAGTTTCAGACATTCTCACACCAAGTTTCTGAACCTGTTTAGGCTCAAGATTTTTAAAGATTTGAGCGGCATCTTCTTCAGATAAAGACAGCATCAGCAGTGCTGCCTTATCCATACCACTCATATTCTCTAAGGCTGCCTTCTCATCCTCTGTAAACTCTAGTACAGCATTATTGCTAGCAGTTGCAATTGCTGAGGATGGAACTGCAGGTAAGGTTTGTGTATCTGACATATTTTACCCCTAAGCCTTCTCTTTGAAATCTGATTCAAGCCAATCTTTAACCACCTCAGCAGTAAGCTGTGGTTCGTTAGAAGCAAGTGTTCTAACTGCCTTAAGCAGATCAGCTTCCTTACGCAGATTTGGTAATTCAATACCACCTTCATGGTTGATTGTGTATACCTGATCTGCAAGTTCTTTATTCTTTGCAATTAAGTTGAAGTCGTCGTAGCCATCAAGTGCAGACTGAGAATCCAACTCATCCATATCCACCTCTGGGTTTAGAGCAGACTCGTCCTTCTTGAGTAGCTTGTTCAGTAATGGTCTGATTATGAAGATTACGATAATCAGCACTACTAATACAGAGCCACCAATTCTTACTAATCTGTAGAAGAATTCCTGCTCGTACCAAGGTAGTGGAGGCTTGATATCGCCATGAGGGAAACATACAGTCTCTACCTTCACAAAATCGCCACGTGAATCATTAAGACCAAGACCGCCACGAACCAAATCGGCAATCTTATCAAGATCAGCCTGTGAACGTGGGCTGTAGGTTACCATACCGTCTTTATCTAAACTTCTTACATAGTCAACAGCTACAGATACTGTCAGACGCTGTACTACATTTGTAGGGCTTACAGTATGACGCATTGTAGTATCAACCTCGTAGTTACGAACAGCTTCTCTACTCTCTTTGCGCTGAGACTCTGCATCTGTTGAACCATTTGCAGTACCATTCTTTAGCTGCTGTGGAATTGCAGCGTTAGCAGGAGGCTGATTTGATAATGAGCCTGGTACGCCATATGGATTGGTCTTATCCTGTCCACCAGATTCCTCTTTTAATGTCTCTGAACGGATTGCCTGTGAATCTGGGTTATACAGCTGTGAGGTTTCTTCTTGAACTGTGGTATCTAAAGTTACATCTACCTCAGCTGAGTAATTACCAAAGCCAAGCATAGGAGCTAGAATTGAATCTAGCTTGTCTCTGTACTGAGCCTCACGCATGGTGCGAAGCTCAAAGTCACGCTGTAACTTGTTATCTGCTGAATCTGATTTAACCTCAGCACTTAACATACGCCCCTGCTGGTCTGTTACAGTCACGTCTTTTGATAAAAGATTATGAACAGCTGAAGCTACAGTAAATCTGATGGAGTTTACATTCTCTGGTGTCAGATAGGAATTTGGTTTTAGTGTTACGACAACAGAAGCGCTAGGACGGCTCTTTTCACGAGCAAAAACATTCTCTTTTGGGATAGCTAAAAGAACTGTAGCGTGAGATACGCCTTCAATTCTCTCGATAGCACGGGCAAGCTGAACTTCACGACTGTGTTTGATACGCTCGTTTTCCATTCTCTGAGAAACACCAAATCCTGTGTCAGTCATAATGATCTGATTGCCATCATCAGTGGTTTCTTTTGGAAGAGCAATACCCTGTCGTAACATCTTCTCGGTAATTTCGCTGTATTTGTCAGCTGCAACTACGATAGTGTTGTTACCATTTAACTTGTACTTGTAACCTTCGTTATCTAAAAAGTCTAAAACTTTACCGATTTCTGATGATGAGTACTGTCCTAAGGTTCTATTAGCATCACCGCTGCTAGAGCTGCCACCTGAGGTAAAACTGATTACTGCAAAGATGATTGCTGCAATAAAAACGACTAAAAAAGCAATAATCACAATGCGGTGAGTCATCTCACCATCTTTGATGAATGACTTGAAGCCACCATGTTTTGGAGGTAATTCGGTGTTTTCCTCACCTAAAGGCAATGTGTTTTCGTCAACTGCAGGCTCATTAGCTTGAGAGTTTCCATTTGAGGTTGTAGCCAGTGCAGTGCCTGTGCCTGTGCCTGTGCCTGCATTTTCAGGTTCTTGTGCACCTTGTGGTGCAACCGGAAAGCCATTATCAGCCATGTTAAATCCCCATCGCCAAAAATACAGATAACTTTATTAGATCTGCATTTGAGAAATTGTCTTATATGCTTCAATCATCTTGTTACGAACCTGCATGGTTGCTTCAAAAGAGATGGAAGCTTTTTGTGATGCAATCATGACATCTGATAGTGTCATTGATCTGTCACCTAAATCAAAACGAGTCTGTTTATTAGCTGAATCGTTCTGTAAATTATTAACTGTTTCAAAAGCATTGTTCAGCATGTTAGCAAATGCGCCGATGTTGTCTGCACCTTTGCTATCATTTACAGCCTCTACCTGTTTGTCTAATGTAAGAGGAGAATTCTCTACTCTCTGCTCTTGTACATTGGTGGTAGCTACATTGGTTAATGTTCTCATTTGCTGCTGCATCTTCTGTAGCTGAGCTAACATTGAAGAACTACCTAGTGAATTTACTGACATACTCATCGTTTTTTCTCCCTGTCAAATTTCCGACAGTTTTTCTATAACTAATGAGTATATTTCAAGTTGCGTGCCAACTTTGTAAAAACGCTAAGGCAACAGCTTTTATTACTGAGATTTTGCCTTTTTCTTATATATTTTTCAAGAAATTAACTTTCTAGGACCAAAAAGAGTTGAAACAACTCACATTCACAAAAACAAAAGCCTGGCTCTTGTGTAGATTATACAAAAAACCAGGCTCTTTTTCTGATTAGTCAAAGACATTTCTGACTAATTGCGCTTTAAAACTTTAACGCCTTCTTCAGTTGCGTATAGAACAATGTCAGCGCCCTTTGATGCGAATAAACCTACGGTTACAACACCAGGAATCTGATTGATCTGCTGCTCTAAAGCTACAGGATCGGTAATTGATAAACCATGAACATCAAGAATTTCACAGCCGTTATCAGTAATGCAGTCCTTACGCAGAACAGGATCACCGCCAAACTTTCTTAAAGTACGTGCAACCTGCTCGCGAGCCATAGGAATAACTTCAACTGGTAATGGGAACTTGCCTAAAGTCTGTACAAGCTTTGACTTGTCAACGATACAGATAAACTTAGTTGCCATTGAAGTTAAAATCTTCTCACGGGTTAAACATGCACCGCCGCCTTTAATCATGTTAAAGTTTGGATCAACCTCATCAGCGCCATCGATATAAACCTCATATGGCTCTGTTGCGTTTGGATCAACAACCTTAACACCAATGTTTGTTAAAGCTTCTGTAGTCTTGTTTGATGAGCTTACAGCTGCTGCAACCTTAACGTTGTTTAAACCAATCTGCTCGATAAACTTCATAACAGTTGAACCACTGCCAACACCTAATACAGCGTTCTGTGGAATGTACTCTAGTGCTGCCTTTGCAACCATTACCTTTAATTCATCCTGAGTCATTTTTATCTCCTGCTATAAAATTAAGCTACGGTTACCTTTGCAAAACGACGTTTGCCAACCTGCCAGATTGCAGTGCCCTTCTCTACAGGGATATCCTTATCGGTTACAACCTTGCCTTCGCACTTTACAGCTGACTGCTTAATCATACGAATAGCCTCAGAGGTTGATGCGCATAAACCAGCATCCTTTAAAAGGTTTGGTAATGAGGTGGTGTTTACTGTTACCTCAGGGATATCATCAGGTAGTGCACCTTTGGCAAACTGTGACTTGAAGCCTTCAACAGCCTGGTTTGCAGCTTCCTCACCGTGGTAACGGGCTACAATCTCACGGCCTAGCTCAATCTTGGCATCACGTGGGTTCTGACCTTCAATCAGGCACTTGTCCTTGATAGCCTTAATCTCATCAACAGTCTTGAATGAAAGTAAATCGTAGTATGACCACATTAAGTCATCAGAAATGGACATGATCTTACCGAACATCTCCTTTGGAGCCTCGGTAACACCGATGTAGTTGTGCTTAGATTTTGACATCTTAACAATGCCATCTAAACCAACTAGTAATGGCATCATCAGTACGCACTGTGGTTCCATCTGAGCGTCTTTCTGTAGCTCACGGCCCATTAAAAGATTGAACTTCTGATCGGTACCGCCTAACTCAACGTCAGCTTTGATAGCAACTGAATCGTAACCTTGGAATAATGGGTATAGGAACTCATGAATTGCAATTGGCTGGTTTGAGCTGAATCTCTTTGAGAAATCATCACGCTCTAACATACGTGCAACAGTTAACTTTGAAGCAAGCTTAATGGTACCTGCTGCGCCTAATTTCTCACACCACTCTGAGTTGTAGCGGATTTCGGTTAAATCCTTGTCTAAGATCTTGAATGCCTGTTCAGCATAGGTCTTAGCGTTTTCAATGATCTGCTCACGAGGAAGCTCTGGTCTTGTTGCGTTCTTACCTGATGGATCACCGATAGCTGCAGTGAAGTCACCAATGATAAGTACAATCTTATGACCTAGTTTCTGGAAGGTACGTAACTTGTTTAGAATTACGGTATGGCCTAAATGGATGTCAGGAGCTGTAGGATCCATGCCAAGTTTGATGGTCAACTGACGACCTGATTCTAACTTCTTTTTTAATTCATCTAATGGAATAATTTCTTCAGCACCACGGGCAATTTCGCGTAATGCGTTTTCGATATCTGACATCGGAAGTCCTTTAATTAAATTTAAAAGTAACAAAAAGTAATAATTAACCCTATATTCTAATATAATTTGACAATAATCTAAACATAAAAGATTGACAAATGGCTTTAGTGTAACTTTTAAGGACGAACTATGCATGAGCTTTACGTAGGACTGATGTCAGGAACAAGCATCGATGGAATCGATGCTGTTGTTGCATCTTTTGACAATAGCAAAATTAAAATTATTGATAGTGTAAGTGTAGATTACGATAAAGATACCAAAGAACTGCTCCATTCTCTTTGCGAAAGCTCTAATGACGAAATTGAAAAGGCTGGTATTGCAAGAGTTGCCCTTGCTACCTATGAAGCTAAAGCTGTAAATGAATTATTAAAAAAAGCTAATTTAAAATCGTCTGATATCAAAGCCATTGGCTCACACGGTCAGACTATAAGACACCGTCCTGAAAAGGGATTTTCAATTCAGCTAGAAGATGGTGCACGTTTGGCGGCTCTTACTAATATCGATGTAGTATGTGATTTCAGATCAGCTGATATTGCAAATCAGGGTAATGGAGCACCTCTTACTCAGGCTTTCCATAAGATGCAGTTTGCAAGTGAGGATATAGTATCAATTGTCCTTAATCTTGGGGGTATCTCAAATCTTACTGTAATCGGAAAAGACAGTTCAATTATTGAGGCTTTTGATTGCGGTCCTGCTAATACCCTTATTGATGCTGTATGCAGACTTCTTAAAAATACTCCTTTTGATAAGGATGCCATCTTTGCTAAGAAAGGTAAGGTAATTCCAGCTCTTTTAGCTAAATATCTGCAGGCACCTTATCTTAAGATGCCTCCACCAAAATCTACAGGTCGTGAGACTTTTAATCTTGATTTCATTAAAGATGAACTTCTAATTGCAACTCAAAGACCAGACATTGTTTATGATCTGCTTGCAACACTTACTGAATTTACCGTTGTCTGCTGTGTTAATGCCATAAGACAGATAATCTTTAGCCATAAGATAGATAAGGCTCGTTTAATTGTCTGCGGAGGCGGTGCCTATAATCCGCTCATCATGCAAAGACTTAGTGATTCTCTTTTAAAGAATCAGGTAACTGTGCTAAAAGCTGATGATTTAGGCGTGGATTCAAAGCTTATTGAAGCTCATGCCTTTGCCTACTTTGCCTATAAGTTTGTAAAGCGAGAACCNTTAGATCTTGCAAGCAGCACAGGTGCATTAAAACCTTCTATTTTAGGCTGCCTGTATCCAGCTACAAGATAAGAATAAGAAAAATTAAATCAGAATGATTTAAAATTATCTGATTTTTATCAAAATCTTTTAATTTTTTAGAGAAAACCTCTAAAAAATGATAGAAATGAGCAAGAATTTAATAATTTTTAACAAATTTTCCTGCTCATTTTTTATAAAAAGAACCAATAACTACCAAGAGACATCTAATAATGCTCGCGTTTCGACTCTTTCCTTTTGTACAGGCACTTATCATCATATTCTGCTTTATCTATCCACTAAAGCACATAAACTCTATATTTAAATGGGTAATAGGTGCGATATTAGCTGTCTTTAGCCTCAAGATTTATTTCTTTATCTTTACAAATGGCACCATGATGGATCCGATGTTCCCAAGAACAACATCCTTTATCATCGACTGTCTTTATTTTTCTACTATCTTTGTATTCTTGCTTACTCTTGTAAGAATGGGCGCAAACGGCTTATATAAACTTGTAAGATTTGACCGTCATAAGTTTGTTATTCCGCCATCTTCTGTACGCTACGCTTTTATTATCCTGCTTGTATCATTCTCACTTGGGACCTTTGGTGTTATCAATGGGTTTGCAACTCCAGTTGATAAGAACTACACCATTAAGATTGAAAACTTAAATGAGAAGGCTCACGGCTTTGTGATTGTTCATTTAACCGATTTACATATCAGCTCTCCTGCAACNGANAAGGAAGTTGATGATATCGTTAACAGAACAAACGCTAAAAATCCTGATTTGATCCTGATTACAGGTGATCTTTTGGATGGAACGATTGAGAATTTAGACCACCTAACAAAGAAACTCTTTAACCTTAAAGCTAAATACGGTGTCTATGCAGTATCCGGTAATCATGAGTATTACTCAGGTTACTATGAGTGGATCTACTACTTTAATCAGGGCGGTATTCATTTTTTAGAAAACGAAAATCAGACTATTAAAGCAGATGATGGCACTGCCCTGTTTAATCTTGTGGGTATATCTGATGTTTCAGGTGAAAAGCTTGGATTTAGGGGCGATGACATCCCTCTTGCCACAAAAGATCTTGATAAATCAATTCCTACAATCTTTATGTCTCATCAGCCAAAGGTTGCTGATGATATAAAGGAAGTCTCAGATTTAACCTTATCAGGTCATACTCATGGCGGTTTAATGCCAGGTCTTAAAATTCTAGTTGCAGCAGCTAATAAAGGCTATGTAAGTGGATACTATAGAATCGGAAAAGAACAGCTTATTGTCGGTAATGGTACAAGAATATGGGCTGGTGCGCCACTTAGACTTAATACACCGTCAGAGCTGATTACGATTACGCTTGAGTAATTATCTACGTTAAGGGCTATTCAATTAGGAATAGCCTTTGATTTGATGTGATTATCTTCTTCGTAAAGGAAGAACTTCTTCTACGATAAGTTTCTTTGCAAGTTCTCTAATGGTTTTTCGGTACTTCAACTTAGTTAGAGTACCGCCAGCATTTAAATACTCTTGATAGTCATATTGAAGATTAACGTCATTACCTTCAACGTAGTTTTGAGCAAGGAAATTCATATCTAAATAGAGAACCTTCCACTCATAGCAGAATTGAGTTAATTTCTCTGAAATGATCTTTTCAATTTCATCGTTGATTACAAAGATTGCTTGCTTTCCTTTATACGCACCTGGGTTATTCTTTAAATTCTCCCAAACTCCGCGAATAACCTCACCAAGTTTTGGATTATTATTTTCAATATCAGAAATATATCTTTCAATTGCAGGATCGTTAACTTTAATAGTAACGTCATCACCTGCCATTGAGAAATATTTCTGAATCACCATCATAAGGTATTCATAATCAACCTGAGCTTGAGATACGGACTCTAGCTCATAATCAATATCTAAATCTATGATATTTTTAGGATCTTTTTTAATAATTTCTACAACATTTTTGTATTTACCCGTATAACCATCAATTTGAACTTTAGTTATAGTAAGACCAGTAAGCTTGCGGATTGCTTGCTCAGCAATGGAATCTTCAGATATAAATGTTGTATCTTCACTTACAGCAATCCTATCTTGATCCTGAATTTCCTGAGTTGCAGATGATTCTTCTTCAACTTTTACAGCCTCTTTCGCTTCTTCATATAATGAAGCACACTCATTATCCCATTCTTCGTAAGTCTTGATTGCAGCTAATGCCTTATCAAAGGACTGATACAATTTTGCGAATTGTTTTAATTTTGTCTTATCATCTTTAAGATTTATATCATCAGGTTTTTCTGCAAAGTTCTTTAATGCAGCCAATGCATTTACAAACTTATCTAAGCTTTGAGCATAAGTAGGAGCTTGAACCGAACTCCCCCCTCCATTTGAATATAGGCTAAGAGCTTTCTCATATGCTGTAGTGAAAAGACCTGGAACCTGGAATGTTACAATATGTCCCCATGATTTTTTTTCGTTAAAAATTCTGTTTGTTCTTGAGAATGCCTGAATTATGCCCTGAGGACTCATTGGAGGCCTGTCAATATACAACACTGCAGTACATGGAGAGTCAAAACCTGTTAATAATCTATCAACTACAATAACCAAGTCCAATTGGTTTTCACGTACTTTATAAATACCTTTTTTACGCGCTAATCTGTCATTTAAATCTGCGTTATAGGCAGGGATATTCTCAAGTGTAAAATGTGTATTGAATAGTTTATTATAATCGTCTAATGACTCTTTCATCATCTGCTGATTAGCTTCAGCTCCATCTTCATTTTCACCGACGGAATATGTGATGGCAAATTTAGGGAAATCAGAACAATACTGTTTTACGTTTTCCTTTACACCGCCATTAGCTATAAATTCTTTTAGTTCTTTATAATACTTCTGAGCAATGTCAATACAAGGTACTGTTAAAATAGCACTAAAAGCCTCACCTTTTGGTTCTTTCAAATGCAGTAAGTGAGTTGATTTGTTAACAATATAATTAATTACCTTAGCGCGATGCTTTGGTGAATCGTAAAAATTCTTATTTGTTTTTTTCTTATATGTAGTTAGGATTGATGATTCTAGTTCTGCCCTTGATGCATCAGAAATATCCTTGTCAATCGGAATCTTAAGCTCTGAAGCAACTTCCTCTAACTCGCCTCTTGAAAAACCTGAATTTTGGACCTGAAAACCAAGAACTGCATGATCATGCAACGCTTCTTTAATAGTATATTGATGAAGACATGGACCATATAGATCTTCTGTGGTACGAGCCAAATTTCCTTTTTCACCCTTTTTATTTTCTGCAAATATAGGTGTACCAGTAAAGCCATACCACAATGCTTTCTTCATTGAGTTATCAAAGAATTCAGATATATCTTTGTGAGACTGTGCACTAATTGCTCTATGGCATTCATCTACAATAAAGGCAACATTCTTTTCTTTAATCTTTTTTGCTACCTTGTAGTAGTATGCAGATTTATCTCCAGCCTCAATTGCTTTATTACACTTCTCCAAAAGACAATCTAATTTCTGCCTTGTTGCAACAATTACAATTCTATCTTTACTCTTTAAGTTATTTTCTAAAGCTTTGGTATTAGAAGTTTCTTCAATCTTATCTCCTGATGACTGTGCATATGATTGGAAACTGATTGTTGTCTGCTGATCTAGATCCTTTCTATCAATCAAAAAGATTGCTTTATCAATACTTGGAATATCTAAAAGATTCCTTGATACAATAAAGGAGGTAATGGTCTTACCAGATCCTGTTGTATGCCAAATAAAACCAGATTCTTTAATAACAGTTGCAGCCTTTACAGCTTCAATTGCATGGATCTGATAAGGGCGTAATAGAATTAAACTCTTAGAATTTGCATCTGTAATTGCATATTTACCTACCATCAAATGAGCTTGCGGAATGTTTAAAGCAGCTTTTGCAAACTCCAGGTAATTGCCGACATAATTATTTTCTTTATCTACCCAATTAATTAAAAATTTTTCATTTAATTTATTATGTCTAGCAGCTGCAAAATATTGTGTATCAGTACCGTTTGAAACAACAAACATCTGAACTAAACCAAAAACACCTCTAAATTTACCTTCACCGGTGTATTTTTTGATTTGTCTAAAAGCATCTAAGCAGGAATGAGCTTGATTCTTTAATTCAATATGAATTAAAGGAAAGCCATTGATTAGCAAAGTAACATCAAATCGTCTATCCCTGTCATTTTCATCAGTTTTAAATGCTACATACTGGTTTATAACTTCATAAGTTGATGTACCACCACTAATTTCTTTATTGTTAATAGCATCTAACCATACTTCACCTAATGAAGCATCGTCTCTTTTGATTGGGATTTGTGCTAGGCCATTCTCACCTGCAAGCCACACTGCAGCTTTATAAGGTGATTCGGCTTGTTCTAGGATAAAGTTCTTTACCTGCTCAATTTCGCCATCTGTTAACAAATGTTGCGGACCACCCAATTTATTAAGATTATTCTGATTAAGAATATCTATAATGTGTTTCCAAAGAGAAGCCTCATCTCGAACATCTTTGTTATAAGTCCATTGAGATTTTCCTGTAGTTAGTAGCTTAATTAAGTTATCTTCGAGTACTTTTTCTAATCCAGGCATTTTATTTCTTCCACTTAATATTATTTATTTCAACTATTTTTAATAATTACTAAACAAACATGTTTTGAAGCATTGCTTTCTTCAATTTATTAAGAACTTCTAACTTACGTTGATGAAGGGTGAT
>JGI24711J26586_10001164_pt1 | contig 20402 bp, 12 predicted proteins | sample BioPla3DNA1_FD_26586 | JGI IMG/M metagenome (IMG submission 26586)
GCACAGGCGGGAAAATTCGGAGCTGTTACAATCGCGACAAATATGGCCGGCCGCGGAACCGACATAATGCTTGGAGGCAACCCTGAGTTTCTTGCTAAACAGGAGATGCGAAAGCAAGGCATGGATGAGTATTATATCAACATGTCTACGAGCTTTAACGAAACAAATGATGAAGAAATATTAAAGGCAAGAGCTGTATTTAAACAGCTTTACGAGAAGTTTAAGAAAGAAACCGATGCCGAAAAATTNAAGGTTATTGAAGCCGGCGGACTAAAAATAATAGGTACGGAAAGACATGAGTCAAGGCGCATAGACAACCAGCTCCGCGGACGTTCCGGAAGGCAGGGTGACCCTGGAGAGTCAAGGTTCTATATTTCCCTTGAAGACGATCTTATGAGGCTGTTTGGTTCGGAAAGGCTCCAGAGTATGGTAAACATGCTTGGACTTGAAGATGATCAGCCTATAGAACACCGCATGCTTTCAAACGCTATAGAAAACGCCCAGAAAAAGATTGAAGGGATAAATTTTAATCGTCGTAAAAACGTGCTCCAATATGACGATGTTATGAACCAGCAGCGTGAATTAATATACAAAGAGCGCTTTAAGGTGCTTAACGGTGAGAATCTTAAGGACAATTTCCTGAAGATGATTGAAACAACGGTCGATTATATTATTAATCTATACTGTAAAGAAAGCCCATATCCTGAAGAATGGGACTGGAATGCATTGAAGGCTTATGCCGAAAGCACCGTTTTGACCCAAGGTTCAATATACCCCAACAATTATGATATGGAATCTCTTACTGCCGACAGGCTGAAAGAAGAAATCCTTGAAATTGCGTTCAAAAAATACAATGAACAGGAAGAAACTTTCGGCAGTGAAATAATGAGAGAATTGGAACGGCGTATTTTGTTAAAGTCTGTCGACGAGAAGTGGATGGACCATATTGACGCTATGGAACAGCTTAAACATGGTATTGGGCTTAGGGCCTATGGACAGCGGGATCCTATTGTTGAATACCGTATGGAAGGCTTTGACATGTTTGACGAAATGATTCGCAATATTCAACAGGACGCAATTCGTGAAATAATGCATATAAGAAAAGAAAATATCACAGTGCAAAGAACACAGGTGGCAAAACCTGTAACGGCAACACACGGAGGGGATACGGTAAGAAAACCTAAAAAACGTGAGTTTGAAAAGGTCGGCCGTAACGATCCCTGCCCGTGCGGGAGCGGGAAGAAATACAAAAAATGCTGCGGAGCATGATGCCGGATTAACGCCTGCCGGTTTATTCATTTAGATAGAACGAGGAAGACAATGGACTATAAAGACGCTATTTCATACATTCACAGTCTTGACCGGTTTGGAAGCAGGCCGGGGTTGGAAAGGATCGGTGCTCTGACCGAACGCCTGGGAAATCCCCAGAATAACCTGAGATTTATTCATATCGCGGGAACAAACGGAAAAGGATCAACCGCGGCTTTTATATCAAGCGTTCTAACCTGTGCAGGGTATTCCACCGGGCTGTATACGTCGCCTTTTGTAATCCGCTTTAATGAAAGAATAAAAATAGACGGTGAAGAAATTTCCGATTCGGATCTTGCCGAATACACATACAGAGTTAAAGCAGTTATTGATAAAATGGTTGAAGAGGGGTATGAGCATCCGACCGAATTTGAAACAATAACCGCACTTTCTTTTTTATACTGTTATGAAAAAAAGTGTGATGTGGTCGTTCTTGAGACAGGCATGGGAGGACGTTTTGATGCTACTAATATCATAAAATGTCCGATGATGTCGGTTATAACGAAAATATCGCTTGATCATACTCAAATCCTTGGAACTACGATGGAAAACATAGCGTTTGAGAAGGCGGGAATTATAAAACCCGGCGGAATTGTTGTAACGTATCCGCAGCGAAAGCCTGCATATGACACAATTAAGGCGGTATGTGCCGAAAAGAATGCCCGTCTTGTAACTGCAGATGCCGATGATATAAAAATGATTGAGCTGAAACCGGGGGAAATGGTTTTCAGCCACCGGGATTACGGTCTAATAAAAACGGGAATTGTAGGAATACATCAGNCATACAATGCAGCAGTCGCACTAAAGGTTATAGAAATATTGAAATCATCAGGTTTTGCTCTTGNCACAGAAGAAATACGTACTGGATTTTTGAAAGCATTATGGCCGGGACGGTTTGAATTGATCGGGCGCAAACCGGACTTTTATATTGACGGCGCACATAATCCTGATGGAGTAAGGGCTTTTGTTGAAACATACAGAAGAATTTATCCGGAACAAAAGGCAATTATAATTTTTGGCGTATCAAAGGATAAGGATTACCATACAATGCTTCGTGAGCTTTCGACCATCGCAGAATGGTTTATTGCGGTAGCCGCGGATACACCCCGTGCTCTGCCCGTAAAAACGCTTTCAAATGAAATGCGAAAGTATTGTAAAAATGTTGAATTTAGTGATACAATAAAAGAAGCAGTGACAAAGTCATATTTAAAAGCAACGAAAGCTCATGTAATCGCAGCTCTCGGTTCTTTTTTTTACATCGGACAGGTGCGGGAAATTGTAGGTCAAATAACGTCATGCTGTTTTAAAAAGCCGGATAACAATTGTTAGATTTATAATAAGCAGGGGTGTGGTGTTGGATATGTTGAATGTATCGTTTGAATTGGAGAATTTTCAGCCTTTGGATCTTGAAGAAATTGAAAAAGAAGCCGGTGATTTGCCTGAAGATACTGTTAAAGCAATTCAATTGTTCAACAAAGCCCTTGAAGACATAAAATCCGGAAATGAGGACATTGCAATAATCCAGCTTAAAAAAGCGATTTCACTTTATCCTTCCTTTTTCGAAGCAATGAATCTTTTAGGAATATGTTATTACGCGGCAGGGAAGGAAGATGCGGCAAGAAGCGCATTTAAACAGGTCATCGACGCTGATGACAGCGGCTTAAAAGCTATGCAGTACCTCAATAAAATGGACGGATTGGTTGAGCAAACAGATTCCGGCTCCGTAAACAATAAGAGAAAAAGCAGTAAAAGCAGTAAAGGCAGCAGATCTTCGAAAGAAGGAGGGCTTTTTTCCGAATGGGTTGCTAAAGGACTTAAAGCGGAAGACAACAGCATTTACGGGTTAAAATATATCGCAGGCATATTAATTGGAGTTTTAATAATGGGGCTTATATGGTATATGGTCCCGACAAATAAATCATTATTTACAATTACGAAAGAAGAAAACATTATTAAAGATCCCGAACTGGAAAATCAGATAAATCAATTAAACTCCAGAATTGAAAAACTTGAACAGGATTTGGACAACAAGAAAGAAGAAAACTTAAAGCTAATGGAGAGCTTCGGTGTATATAAGGATTGGGTTGCCCGGCTCAAACAGGCGGAAGAAATTTATAATGAAGGGAAATATATTGAAGCGGCTGAGCTTATGATGAATCAACAGGGAACTGCAGTACCCGATGATTTGAAGGGTACTTACGACAGCCTCTGGGATCAAATACGCTTAAAAGCAGCCAATCAGTATTATAATGACGGGAATAAAACATACAACGGGAATACGGCGAGAGATATCGGCGTATACAGAACTGCGCTTGAGCAATATGAAACAGCTATTGCGTTAATTGATGCCGACAGCGTAACGTATAAAGCCGCACTTTATTACCAGGCGGGTAAAGCGGCAGCACGGTGCAATGAACTGGAAAAAGCAGTGGAATTATTTGAATATGTGGCTGATGAATTTCCAAACAGCAGTTACAGCTCATATTCTATTTCGAGACTGAAAGAAATTGAAAGCGGAAGTGAAATATCGGGTAATTAAGAATTATTTTAAATCTATATAAGTTGCATATGAATATAACATAAGCAGGGGAATTTAGAATGATTATTCTAAATTCCCCTGTTACTGTTCCTATAAAATACGGAATGAAACGGCACAAATCAGATCTGCGCCCTGACCTTTTTCAGTTTTGCAAACCTGGGCAGTCCGTCTTCCATCGGAGGCGAAGATTCACCCTGTATTAACGGAAGGGCGTAATCAATGAAGGCTTGTGTCAAGCCGGTTCCTTCCTCGTTAATCCATTCTCCCGGCACTTTCTTTTCAGCATTTGCAACTTCAGACAGGTTAACAGTTTTAAAAATGCATTTATATTCAGGTGTGTTATCTCGTTCATAAGCAACCATATGATCGGTAATTCCGGAAACAGCGTATTTAACAGCCATTCTGCCTGCATTAAATGCTTCTTCCACGTCAGTTTTAGACGCGCAGTGGGATGCGCAGCGCTGCAGCAGGCTAAATTCAATCGCCCGTGTTTTACAGCCCAGCTCTTGCTTGAGTTTGCTTGCAAGAACCTGTGCCGTTCCGCCAAGCTGTGCATGGCCGAAGGAGTCTTTTTCCTTTGCAAGGTCTGAGCCATACTCTGAGATATACCTGCCGGTTTTGTCTTTGATTCCCTCCGATACCGCTATAATTACCTTGCCATTGTTCTTTTCATATACTGTTTTAACATCGGATATGAATTTATCCATATCAAATACATTTTCAGGCAGATATATCAAGTCGGGTCCCGCGCCTTTATATGAAGCCAGTGCGGATGCGGCTGTCAGCCATCCGGCATTTCTTCCCATAATCTCAAGCACGCATACCATGGGAGTATCATAAACACGTGCATCCAGATATACTTCCATTGTGGATACGGCAATATAGCGTGCCGCACTTCCGTAACCCGGGCAGTGGTCGGTTGCGGCAAGATCGTTGTCAATAGTTTTTGGAACACCAATAACGCGGCATTCATAACCGGCTCTTTGCATAAACTTGCTGACCTTATTGCAGGTATCCATTGAGTCGTTTCCGCCGTTATAGAAGAAATAGCGAATATTGTATTTTTTAAATACCTCTAACAAGCGTTTATAATCCGTTTCGTCCACGTTGGGATCGGCGAGCTTGTAACGTACGGAGCCCAGTGCTGAAGAAGGGGTTGTTTTTAATAGTTCAAGTTCTTTTTCATCCTCACAACTAATATCATAAAGATTTTCTTCAAGTATTCCTTTAATTCCATGTGCGGCACCGTATATTTTCGGTATGCAGTCCTGTTTCAACGCCTCAGTAAAAACACCCGCTGCGCTTGCATTAATAACGGCAGTAGGACCGCCTGATTGACCAAATACGGCATTTCCAACCAATTTAGACATTTTATCTCCTCCCGTAACACCTATAGCGTTTTCTATTTCAGACACTAATATACCATAAAGAAATTTGAAGTGCAATGAAATTACGGGCTACTTTGACATAAAAATAACAATGTTTGAACATAATTTCCGCAAGACTACTTTAGAAGAACTATTTTACAATAGTTCGTGAGGCAATTTTCGAACATTATTCCCGCGGGTCCTGCTTCAAATGAAAGTCTAATGTACAATAGTTCAAAAAGTAATGAATGAACGGTTTCGCATAAACCGGTGTTTTTTGTTCGCAGATTTTCCGATATTCTTAATAAATAAGTTGAGGTTTCTTTTTTACCGAGAGAGTGAAGGGCAATGGCTGAAAAAGTATTGATTAGCATTGAAAGTCGTTATATTAAAAGTATTGTTTTAAAAAGTCTTTTCGAACGGAATTTTGATTTTGTCGATGTTCTGGATGAGAATGACCTAATGCTGAAGCTTGATATTTTCCGCGAATCAATCCTTTTTTACATAATTGAAATAGATTCACGGCAATATGAGGGGCAATATAAACTTATTAAAAAGCTAAAGACAGATACCGGTATGTCGAGGTTTTCGATACTGGCAATTATTCATGACGGTACGGCTGAAATTGTCGGCGGGGCTAAGGATGCGAAAATTGATGATGTTTTTCTGATACCGGAAAAACGGGAGTTATTGCGCAGCTCATTTAATAATAGGTTGAGTCAGTTTTTGAAAAAGTTCCCNTCGACAATAGTTAACAATCCTGAGTGGATAGAATACAGAAANAACATAGTGTCCGCATTTTCGGAAGATGAGGATTTAAAGCATGAGATCAAACGAGCGGGAAGAGGAAAATATCCGGTGTCTTTTATTATGGGCAGGGTTTTCGGTGCAAGGCCGGAAATGATACAGGACCTTTATAACAAGTTAAAAAGTGTTTTGCGTGATACTGACAGAATTATGAATTATGATTCCCGCACTTTTGTCATAGTCTGTCCATTTACGCCAAAAGAAAACCTTGTGCTGGTTGAGAATAAAATAAGAGGAACGTATGAACAGCTATTTGGAAGAAACACAGTGTTTAGAAGGCTGGATATGTATGGAGCCACATATCCTGATGACGGAAGAAGTATTGATAAGCTTATTGAACTATGTGAAAAGGGTGTCCACGACAGCATTGTAATATCAGGGATACTTGAACCTTTGAATACGCTGAGCAGGGAGCGGCTTGAAGAATATAAAAGAATGCTTCGTCTTTACAAAGAATAAAAACGAAACATCAACTATTTTCCATAGCTTTTTCTCCTAACAAAAAGGTATAGAAATAATGCGGCTAACCACAGCAACGATACGGCATATTTCCATAAAGCGTTAATGGGAAGAGGTGTAAAATACCCTTCTGTGATTCCCGCCAATACGAACAACGGTATTGTTCCAATCAGAAGAAGCAGAGCCTTCTTCCCGCCCATTGTAAATGAACGTCTGCGGGAGTGCAGGCCAGGAAAAATTATTGATCGCGCAATTAACAACCCGGCTGCACCGCAAACAAAGACGCAAAACAGCTCGGGCACTCCATGGGGAAGGATCAGTGACCAAAAGGCGTAACCAATTCCTCTGTTTACGGCGGCGGCAGATAGAGCACCCAGCATAAATCCGTTAACGACCAGAACGTAAACCGTGCCTATGCCAAAAGTAATGCCAAGTGCAAATGCCAGTATTCCAACCTGTATGTTGTTTGTAAAAATGACGACGGAAGCTATGGAATAGTTTAAATTAGCATTTGAGCCAATAGTGTTTTCATTTAACGCATTCATATATTCCGCCGGTATAAACGAAAGTGCGTAATCATCCCTATATATTGTAACAGTGAAACTGAAAAGAAAACTGAGAATGAAGATTCCCGCGGAAATAAAGAAAAGCAGTGATTCCTTTTTAAGCTGTTCAGGAAAATCACGGGTAAAAAAGCGCAGTAATTTTGAAAGGCTTTTAGTCCTTGAAACAAAAATAACCTGGTGAGCCCTGGCGACAAGGCCGTTAAGGTATTCAACGGTATTTGTGTCACCGTACCGTGTTCTTGCAATAGAAAGATGTCCGCTTACTGTCTGATAAAGAAAAAACAGATGGTGAAGCCTGTCTTGGCGGGCGGCATTTCTTTTATATAACTTTCTCTGCTTCAGGATCTCTTCAAGCTCTTGCCAGGTTTTCCTGTGTGCGTTAATAAAATTGTTTTCATTCATAAAATACCCCTGCAAATGATTTTACATCATAACCATTTTATCAGATAGAGTTTTTTGATACAATGTTTAATGGATAAAGATACGGGTATATATTCCGCGTATATACTAAAATGATAAGCGGAAAAAACCTTGTTTCAGTCAGGGGATGAACAAATGCGAAACGTTCTAAGTATTCGTACGCCTGAAAACGTAAAGCTGGATTTTGAACTTGCATCAGTAGGTTCAAGAGGTGTTGCCGTTGTTATTGACATGCTTATTCAATATATTCTGATTACCGCAGCGGTGATTGTAATGCTGTTAATTGCAGGGGAAGAATCCTTTAATTTGATTTTTGCCGAGGGGAATACAATATATATTGTTATTTGCCTCCTTATAATTTTTACACTGCAGTTCGGGTATTTCCTGTTGTTCGAGTTTTTTATGAAAGGATCGACATTGGGGAAAAAGATAGTTGGACTTAAAGTTATGATGGCTAATGGTCAGCCTGTTTCTTTCTCGGCATGCCTGATTCGAAATTTTATACGTGTTGCCGATATGCTTCCTGGTGTATATTTAATTGGCATATTATCGGTGCTTTTTACAAGGCGCTACATGAGAATAGGGGATTTGGCCGCTAATACAGTTGTGGTGAAAACGAAAAATATCGAGGAAGGGATTCAAAGTATTGAAAGAGCAGTAAGTTTGTCGGGAGAGCTTAAGCTTACTCCAAAAGAAGAAGCGCTCTTAGCGGAATATATAAGCAGGAGAAGAAACCCTAAAAACCCTTTATCCTCCGATATTTTAGAATCCCAGCTGTATAATTATTTTTACCGAAAAATCGGACTTGTTCCAAACCTTCCCGATAATTTTTCCCGAAGAGTATATTTAGACAAACTGCTTGAGTTTTTAAGCATAAGTTCAGACAAATGATATACAAAACTATTATACAATAACGGAAACAAGAAGCTTCATAAGCTGCATTTCGCTATAGTTTCCTTGTATTGTATAATGGTTCTGTGAGCTATAGTGTGTCCGGATAATAACCATGACTATCTGCAAAGTAAAAAAAATGTAGCATAATATCTTTGTTTTGAATGCGATATATTGTATAATGATAATTGCTGTGTATACAAAGTACATCTGCAACTGCAGTGAAATCTTATATGTTTAAAACGGGGCAGCTAAGTTATGATTAAGTATGATCGCTTCCAAATCATATTAATTGCAAGTACATTGTAAATTTGTGTCCAATAATAAGGAGGGAGATATAATGTCAAATAAAACCATGATGACGATGGACGGTAATCAGGCTGCGTCATATGTCGCATACGCTTTTACCGACGTGGCTGCTATTTACCCCATTACACCGTCTTCTACCATGGCGGAATATATTGATGAATGGTCCGCTTTTGGGAGAAAAAACATTTTCGGGCAGAGTGTTAAAGTTACCGAAATGCAATCAGAAGCAGGTGCGGCAGGCGCCGTTCACGGTTCTTTGCAGGCCGGTGCCTTAACAACTACGTTTACTGCATCGCAGGGGCTTTTACTTATGATCCCCAATATGTATAAGATTTCAGGAGAGCTTTTGCCCGGAGTTTTCCACGTTAGCGCCCGCGCAGTGGCTGCACATGCACTATCAATTTTCGGAGATCATACCGATGTTATGGCTACAAGACAAACAGGCTTTGCTCTTCTGGCCTCCGGAAGCGTTCAGGAAGTTATGGATCTGGGAGGGATTGCCCATTTATGCGCAATAAAATCCAGGGTACCATTTTTGCATTTCTTTGATGGTTTCAGAACTTCGCATGAAGTTCAAAAAATTGAAACTATTGATTATAAGGTATTTGAGAGCCTTATTGACAAGGAGGCGCTTCGGGAATTCAGAAACCGTTCTTTGAATCCTGAGAGACCGGTTACACGAGGCACTGCCCAGAACCCTGATATTTTCTTCCAGGCAAGAGAAGCATCAAACAAGTATTATGATGCCGTTCCCGATATTGTTGCCGCATACATGAAGGAAATATCAAAAATAACAGGAAGGGAATATAGGCCGTTTGATTATTACGGCGCTCCTGATGCCGAGGATATCATTGTTGCAATGGGTTCGGTTACCGATACAATTGAAGAAACTATTGATTATCTTAATTCTAAAGGCTATAAGGTTGGCGTTATAAAAGTTCGTCTGTACCGCCCGTTTTCGGAAAAATATTTCTTCGATGTAATGCCCGAAACCGTAAAAAGAATTGCTGTTCTTGACAGAACGAAAGAACCGGGCGCAGCAGGAGAACCATTATATCTTGACATTAAAAACCTGTTTTATGACAAAGAGAACAAGCCGCTTATCATTGGCGGACGTTATGGCCTTGGTTCTAAAGATACCACCCCGTCACAAATCAAGGCGGTATACGATAACCTGAGATCCGGTAACCCCAAAAAGATTTTCACTGTCGGAATTGTTGATGATGTAACAAATCTTTCGCTTGATATAAAAGAGAAAATTGTTACCGAAAGTGAAGGAACTGTCCGCTGCAAGTTCTGGGGTATGGGTTCAGATGGAACCGTAGGAGCAAATAAGAGCGCAATTAAAATAATAGGGGATAAAACCGATCTTTATGCGCAGGGCTACTTCTCATACGATTCAAAGAAATCGGGCGGTGTAACGGTGTCGCATCTCCGGTTCGGAAAAAATAAAATACGCTCTACATATCTTATCGATGAAGCGGATTATATCGCGTGTCATAACCAGTCTTATGTCGACAATTATGATTTAATAGCTGGTTTGAAAAAAGGCGGGACATTTGTTTTGAACTGCCAGTGGAGCGATGAAGAGCTTGAAACAAAATTACCGGGAAATTTAAAACGGCAAATTGCTAATAATGACATTAATTTTTACACAATAAACGCGACCGATATAGCAAGCGAAATAGGTCTTGGAAGCCGTATTAACATGATTATGCAGGCTGCATTCTTTAAACTGGCAAATGTTATCCCGGTTGATGACGCGGTGAAACATCTTAAGCAATCGATAGTTGATTCATACGGCAGGAAAGGCGAAAAAATAGTACAAATGAATTATCAGGCCGTGGATAAAGGTATTGAAGCGCTGCATAAGGTAAATATACCTGAGAGCTGGAAAACCGCTGATAACGTAACAAAAAAAGAACAGGAAGATCTGCCTGATTTCGTTAAAAATGTAATGAATCCAATGGTAGCTATGAAGGGCGACGATTTGCCGGTAAGCGCTTTTTCAGGGATTGAAGACGGGACGTTCCCGCAAGGCTTGTCGGCCTATGAAAAACGCGGTATAGCGGTAAATGTTCCCGAATGGCAGATTGATAATTGCATACAGTGCAATCAGTGTTCGTTTGTATGTCCGCATTCGGCAATACGTCCGTTCCTGTTAAACGACGAAGAGAAAAAGAATGCGCCGGAAGGTTTTTCTACAAAACCTGCGATGGGTGGTCAGCTAAAAGGGCTTCAATACAAAATACAGGTAAGCGTACTTGATTGTACCGGGTGTGGAAACTGTGCGGACATATGCCCTGCAAAGGAAAAGGCTCTTATTATGAAGCCTCTTGGTTCACAGTTGAACGAGACAGAAAACTGGGATTACGCAATAAACAAGGTTTCGGTTAAGGACGACCTGATGCCGTTAACAACGCTTAAAGGCAGTCAGTTCGCACAGCCTTTATTTGAGTTTTCCGGCGCTTGTGCAGGTTGCGGCGAAACCCCATATATTAAAGTAGTTACACAATTGTTCGGCGACAGGATGATGATTGCGAATGCTACCGGATGCTCTTCAATCTGGGGAGGATCGGCGCCTTCAACCGTATATTGCACAAACAAGGACGGCAAGGGTCCGTCATGGGCAAATTCCCTTTTCGAGGATAATGCCGAGTACGGTTATGGTATGGCTCTTGCAGTAAAACATATACGTGATGCTATTGAAGCCGATATGAAAGCGCTTATTTCGATGGATATACCACAGGCTTTGAAGGATGCGTTCCAGGCGTGGATTGACGGAAAAGATGACGCGGATGCTTCAAAAAAGGCAACTGCCGACATTATTTCCGCTGTAGATGTAAATAAAGTGGATAACCCTGAAGCGAAAAAGATTATAGATTCGGTTATCGAAAAACGTGATTACCTGATTAAAAAGTCTGTCTGGATTCTTGGAGGAGACGGATGGGCATATGATATCGGGTACGGAGGGCTTGATCATGTTCTGGCTTCCGGTGAAGATGTCAATGTTCTGGTATTTGATACCGAAGTATATTCAAATACCGGCGGACAGTCATCAAAAGCTACTCCGACTGCCGCTGTCGCAAAGTTCGCGGCGTCGGGTAAAAAAGTTAAGAAAAAGGATCTTGGCATGATAGCAACAACATACGGTTATGTATATGTTGCCCAGGTTGCAATGGGAGCAGATAAGAACCAGTTTATGAAAGCCATTATAGAGGCTGAGAAGTATAAAGGACCATCCCTTATTATTGCGTATTCTCCATGCATAAACCATGGAATCCGCGAAGGAATGGGAAGAAGCCAGGCACGCGAAAAACAAGCGGTTGAGTCCGGATATTGGCATCTGTGGAGATACAATCCGGAATTGAAGAAGGAAGGAAAGAATCCTTTCATACTGGATTCAAAAGAACCCAAAGAAGACTTTCTGAAGTTCCTTGACGGAGAAGTTCGTTACACTTCATTGAAAAAGACATTCCCGGATATAGCTGAAGAATTGTTTGCGAAAGCCCGGGAAGACGCAGAAGAAAGGTATGAAAACTATAAAAGAATGGCTGGGAACTAAAACGTAAAGCTGAAAACCCTCCGGATTTTTCCGGAGGGTTTTTATTAAATGTGCATAATAAATGTTTTATCCAATAATTTTTTGATATACCGCGAGATCAAGGAGCCTGCCGAATTTCTTTCCGACTTCGCGGTAGTGCCCGCATTTTGCGTACCCGTTCCGTTCAAACAGACGGATACTTTTGCTGTTCTCAGTGCAAATTTCTGCAATAAGAACATGAAACCCCTTGTTTTTAGCATAATCTTCAATAAATTGCAAGGCGTGTTCTCCTATGCCTTTTCCGCAAAATTCCGGTTTAAGATATACTGCAACCTCGCCCGTATCATCAAAAGCTTCGCGTTCGCTGTGCTTTCCTAAAATTACATACCCGGCGATATTATTATTCTGCCGAATTAAAAACGCGGCATTTCTTTGGTTTACAAAAATAACAAGNTCCTTTATTTCTTCCGTATTCAAAACATGGCAGTGAAACGTAAAAGTAGTGTTCAATATATAGTATGAATATATTTCGGCAATACAATTAAGATGACTTGTGTTAACTTTTTCGAATGTAATATTCATTTACAACCACCTGGAATTTCGGATTCTTTTAAACAATTCTTAAGCCTGCTGTTTGCAGGGTTTGGAAAATACTTTACAGTAAATAATTATAATTAATATTTTGCTGCACCGCAATAAGACGGCCGAAAACACTCGAATTAAAGTTGAAATATTTAGAAATAATTTTAAATTGGTATTTCACAAAGAGAGTTTTTTTGTTTATAATAGTTAGTATTGTGATCGAAAATTTGATAATATGGTAATGCAAATGTTTTGCAAAGTTTTTATTATATAGATGTAAACACAAAAAAGTATATATTTAAATCCATGAAATATTTTTATTAATTTATATAAAGGAGACCGGTTCCGACATGGGCAAACAAAAGATTTTTAAAAGAATGAAAATATCAGACAAGCATATTATTGTCTCTGTAATAATAGCTATCGTGATTTTAATGGGCATATTGTTCAGAGTGCAGATAGGAAGCATGTTTCGAAGTATTTTCGGATCTGAAAGAGTGGAAAGCACAGAGCTTACAGGTACAAATATAATATTGGAAGTTGGAAAAAGCTATTCGCTTGAACATATAGATTCAAATGTTTTCAAAATATCAGACAGAAACGGAAAGTCCGTAAAATTCGCTGAAATTGAACAGAACGGGAGCGAGGTAATATTCGAAGATAAAGAGGGAAGACGCCATAAGTTCTTTGTTTCCGAATCCGCAATGTATCTTGGAACCGAAGAATAATCTCTAATTTAGTTACGCGATGCATATACTTGAAAAAGGCAAAGATACGGCCGCAATGTCGGACAAAAACATAATAATATCCAGCATACCATTTGTTTTTATCACATTTGTCATTCCTGTTATAATATGGCATATACGTGTTATGCATAATGAAGAAATGGGAATGGTTTTGCTGAAAACAACATGGTATGATGATTATTTCCATTTAATAAAAGCTATTTTTCTGTTATTTGCAGCTTTATTAATGCTTATAATATATTTATTTAAGCGGGATACGGATACTGTTTTTCCGAAAATATTCCTTTTACCCGTTTTTTATTTTGCCTGCGTTTTACTGTCGGCGTATAATTCTGAGTACCGGATTTCCGCGTTTTTTGGAATTATTGATCANTATGAAGGATGCCTGACGCAGTTTTGCTATATGTTGGTACTCATATTTTCATATTTTCTGATCCGGGATTTCCGGCAGTATATTGCAATATCTAAATTTATGTTAACAGCATCACTTATTGTCGCATTTGTCGGCATTCTGCAGTTTACAGGGGTAAATGCCACGGAACCGGCATATATGGTTTCATCCACAATCGGCAATTCAAATTACGTTGGGACTTATTCGGTTTTACTTCTTCCAAGCGCAATGTCGATGGTATTCTATGAATCGGATTTTGCTAAAAGGGCTTGTTATCTGCTTCTTTTTATTGGGTCAGCTTTGTTCCTGCTTTTCGGTTCAATGTCCGGGGCAGCTTTTGCCGCCGCATTCATGACTGCAGTTGTTTTTACTGTATTCATGCGTAAAGAAATTAAGAAGCGGTATAAATGGTACTTTGCCCTGGTGATGTATGGTATAATGATATTCCTTTTAATGAATTCGTATTCAAAAGGTTTATTATTAGAAGAATTGAAAAAGACAAATCCGTTTTATAATAAAAACACAGATAAAATACATTTTAAGGATGTAAGCCTTTTCGGCGATTCTGCGACGATTAGAACAAACAAATGGACATTGAATATAAAAAACGATAACAGCGGGTTTACTTTTAGTAACGAGCTTGGGTACCCTGTGGCGATCCAAAAGGATCATGAATTGCAGAAGCTTTATTTTAAAACTGCCCCTTATTCGGGTATAACCGGTCATTTAAGAGAAAATGAACAGTTTCAATGGCTCATGCTCAATATTGAAGGAAAGGACATAGAGTTTGTGAAATATGAGGGTAAATTACAGGTTGTCGGTTATAACGGCCTGGTAACGGATATTGAATATCCGGAGACGCTTGGGTTCAAGGGCAGGGAGTCATTCGCATCCGGGCGCGGGTATATATGGTCAAGAGCATTGCCGCTGTTAAAAAAGGCTGTTTTTTTAGGCTTCGGTCCGGATACGTTTACTTATATATTTCCTCAGAATGATATAGCCGGCAAACTGAATTACGGTGCTATATGGGTTATTATCAGCAAACCGCACAACTGGTATCTTCAGATTGCTCTTGGTTCAGGTATTTTGTCTCTTGCTTTTTTGATATGTTTTATTGTATGGTTTATTGTAAATTCTTTAAAATTTCTTCACAGAGCCCCAAAAGGCGGGGATGAAGAAAGAAGAGAGATGATAATAATATGCGCGATACTGTCTGCCGTTATCGGGTATCTGATTACCGGGGTATTTAATGACAGTGTTGTCGCGGTGTCCCCCATTTTCTGGATGACGCTGGGATTTGGCACCCGGATGTTAGTAAATGCCGGGGCAAATGTCGAAATAAAATATAACGGAGGCTTATAATGAAACTTGTATCGTGGAATGTAAATGGAATCAGGGCTTGTATCGGAAAAGGGTTTTTAGATTTTTTTAACACCGTATCCGCAGATATTTTTTGCATACAGGAAACAAAAGTGCAGCAAGGCCAGGTTCAAATAGACATGGGAGACTATTATCAATACTGGAATTATGCCGTGAGGAAGGGTTATTCCGGTACAGCACTTTTTTCAAAGGAAAAGCCGGTTTCGGTAACTAATGGTATTGATATTAACGAGCATGACAGCGAAGGCCGGGTCATAACGGCGGAATATGATAATTTTTATATTGTAACGGTATATACGCCCAATGCGCAGCGCGAGTTGGCCAGGCTTGCTTACAGAATGGAATGGGAGGACGCTTTCAGGGCATATTTAAAAAAGCTTGACAGTTATAAACCTGTAATTGTTTGCGGGGATTTGAATGTGGCGCATAATGAAATAGACTTAAAGAATCCGCAGTCAAATCGCAATAACGCGGGATTCACCGATGAGGAAAGAGAGAAAATGACCGAGCTTTTAAACGCCGGCTATACCGATACATTCCGTTATTTGTATCCGGACAGGGCAGGGGTGTATACATGGTGGTCGTACATGTTTAAAGCAAGAGAAAAGAATATAGGATGGCGCATAGATTATTTTCTTGTTTCGGACAGGATAAGGGGAAAAATAAAAGATGCGGTCATATATTCGGATATTATGGGATCGGACCACTGCCCGGTAGGGCTGGAAATTGATATATGAGCGTTTATTTGTGCCAAATGCTCGGTTTCACTTTTCCTACCAGTTCAATAGACAACATGTCAATTAAGGTGTTTATTTCAGCGGTATAGCCTGATCCATATCTTGTAAGAGGGATCCTTTTCAAAATAAAACCGTTATTTTCCCAAACAAGAATATCTGCGGCTTCGCATTCGTCACCGGAGTAGAACAGTTTGAAATCGGTTGCGTGCATTTCTGTTATATTGCTATTGTCTACAGACAGAGTTTTCAGCTTTCCGCTGAATGCATATCCTGTGTTGGACAAATACTTGCATGAATGAAAGTAATAAACATCCTCATTATCATAATGATATGTTTTTTCTTCAGCGTACTTTTTCCATGATTCATCAATTAAATTTCGTATTGTATCCGTTGTTACGCGGGTACCGCAGTAATTTGAGAATATGCTGTTGCGTGTAAAGGAAGGGTAGTCGTACCATATGTTCCCAAGCAATATAATTGACTGTTCGGGTATATTTTTTAAAAGGCCTGCGTCGATTGCCTTTTCCGCAACAAGCCGGAGATATGATGTCTGGTTTTTATACTGAAGCACTTTTCTGTTTTCCTGCATGCCGAAAAGATGCAGAAACTGCAAAAGCAATACTGCTAACGCGATAAAAATTATTTTAACGGTGTTCCATTTTATATGCTGCGAAATGAATTCGTACAGAAAAAAAAACAGAAGAATAAGCCCGAAACGTATAATGTAAATAGTCAGGTAGCCTTCGCCCCACTGAAGATTTTGTTGATATTTTCGAGACATTCCTATAATAATTGCAGGGCATAAAATAAGAAGAAAAGATAATCCGATAAGGAACCTAATTCCCGGCAGCCTAAGGTTTACCCTTTTATGTTTCATAATCAGAACCGCCAAAAGGTAAATTAATATGAGGGCTGTAATAATATCCCGAAAAGCAATTCCCGTTTTTATATTGTTCACAAAGGAGCTGAATTTAAGGTTTGTACTTAAAAGCAAGCCTGAGAAACCCGGCAGCGCCGCAGCTGTCTGTTTTATTGAAGTTATTATTATTTTCCCGATGTCCGGATTGAAATTGATTCCGTCATATGAGTAAACCGCGTTCATTGAGAAATAAATGTAAATAAGAAAACAGCATACCGCTGCTGTAAAATATGGCAGGGACGTTTTTACGGTTTTTTTAATCCTGTCCTTGCCGGCGTTGTCAAATAAATAGAATGCGGCAACAGGATATACCAGAACCAAAGGGTATGAAGCTTCATATGTGAGCAGGCCTAATAGATACAGTGCCACGCTAAGCGATATATAACTCCTCTTTCCGGTATCACGGTATTTTTTCATTAGTATCAGCGATACAGATAAATAAATAACAAGTGTTTGGATAAACATATAATATCCTATTGAGGCATCGTCATATCGGCACAGTGAGAAAAAAAGAGCGGGGAAAAGAACAAGAACCGCGTAAAAAAGCCTGTCTGATCCTGAATAAGCCCTTGTCATAAGCGCGAAGCATAAAACAGTCAGAGTGTTCATAACAAGAATATAAATTCTGTATTTTGTTATTGTGTTTAAAAAATAAAACGTCANAAAGCGCTGTATTATGTGTACCGGNAAAAATCTCCCAAGCTTTACAATATAGTATTCCATCTGATTGGCCATGAATTCGTATAGGTTTTTGTTCTCGTATTTCATTATAGCGTGAATATTCATGCTTACGACATCATCTCCATAATACCAGCAGGACAATACGGGATAAAAACACAAAACCATGAATCCCGCAAGAACAAAATGGCCTGTATGTTTACTGAAGAAATACACTACCGGATTATTTTCAATGTCCGAAAATATTTTAAAGCGTGAAAGATTCGTTTTGTTTGCCATTACAAACCACCCCGTATTATCATTGCACAGTATATGTGAAATATTCCCGCCGCTGTGCGCTTGGATAAGGTCTGACACCTCTTTTTACGCCTGTTTAGGGAACTGGAAATACACTGCTTGTACTATTCTTCATTATTGAGCATAAAATAAAATACGGTTCTTTTAACGGATTATTGTACGTATTGTTAGTCCGTATTAAAAGTGCTTTAATCATTATTTGCAGCCGGGAGGCGTCTATAATGGAAGCTTTAAGAATTGTTCCGAATGACGTTGGGTACAAAAAAAGCCCAACAGGGTTAACATACCATGAGGCAAAAAAAAGACAGGATATTTATGGTAAAAACGTATTGCGGCACAAGAAAAAACGATCATGGATAGTTATGCTGCTTTCGCAGTTTACCGATTTTATGGTTCTTGTTTTGCTCGGCGCAACAGCGCTGTCGATGATTATGGGAGAGATCACCGAAGCATTAACCATTCTTGTTATTGTTCTTTTGAATTCACTTTTGGGTTTTTATCAGGAGATCCATACAGAAAAAACAATGGAAGCTCTCGCACAGTTAGCTGCTCCTAAAGCAAAAGTTTTCAGGGATAACGAGCTGTGTGAATTACCGGCCGAAGAACTTGTTCCGGGTGATTTGATACTGCTTGAGGCAGGCGACAGGATTCCCGCTGACGGTTATCTCATAGATTCCAATGAACTTCAAGTGGATGAGTCGCTTCTTACCGGCGAATCGATGCCGGTTTTAAAGAAAGCCTTGCCTGAAGATACGGATTTTAGTGAAGAAAAAAAATCTCAGAACAGAGTATGTGTATATATGGGCTGTACGGTATCGGGGGGAACCGGAAAGGCAGTTATTACCGGAACCGGAATGGAAACGGAGATGGGCAGAATCGCCCACATGATCCAGCAGGCGCAGCCGCAGGATACCCCTCTGCAAAAAAAGCTTGAAACGTTGGGGAGCAATATTGTAACGGGATGCTTTATTATTTGCGCGATAGTATCAATAACAGGGATTATCCGCGGCGAAAATGTTTTTTCAATGCTGCTTTCGGGTATAAGTCTGGCTGTTGCGGCGGTTCCCGAGGGGCTTCCCGCGGTTGTCACAATTGCGCTCGCCCTTGGGGTGGGGAGGATGGTGAAAAGGAACGCGCTTGTTAGAAAACTGCCGGCGGTTGAAACGCTTGGATGCGCAACGGTAATATGCTCTGACAAAACAGGAACGCTGACTGAAAATAAAATGCGTGTAGTATCCGTATACAGCGGGAGAACGAGATATCAGATTGTTGTTGATAAACAACGGCATAAAGGCAGAATCACGCTCCAGGGGAAACCGGTCGATTCAAAAAAACTGATAGGTTTGGATCTTATGATGATGAACGGGATTGTTTGCAGCAATGTTAATTTACATAGAAAGGATGACGAACAATCAGACAACGCAGATTATGACGCTTTTTTCGGAGATCCAACCGAGGTGGCGTTAGTGCGGATGGCTGCTGAAAGCGGGTATGACCCGGAAATGATCGTATCGGATTTTCACAGAATCAGGGAAATCCCATTTGACTCCGAAAGAAAAATGATGTCGGTTATATGTGAAAACCCTTTTAAAGAGAAAATAATTTTCTCTAAAGGCGCACCTGAAGTGCTTCTTAAAAAGTGTACGCACATTCTTGTTGCGGACAATGAACGCGCTATTATGAACTATGACCTTGAGCGTATATTGAGAGAGAACTGCCGGATGGCGCAGGGTGCGCTGAGGGTAATTGGAATGGCTTACCGTGTCCTTGATGATGAAAAAGATATTACCGGTAATCCGGAATATGGACTGACATTTATCGGTTTGGCGGGAATAATGGATCCGCCGAGGCCTGAGGCATATGATGCCGTAGAACAATGTAAAATAGCAGGGATAAAACCTGTCATGATCACGGGCGACCACAAAGAAACGGCCCGTGCGGTAGCTGCGGAATTAAAAATTATTGATGACAGCCAAAATGTTATTACCGGCGATGAATTGGAAAACATGAACGATAATGAACTTAAAGCGCGGCTGGAGGACACTTTTGTTTTTGCACGCGTGCTCCCAAGACATAAGCTGCGGCTTGTGAAGGCATACAGGGAAAAGGGCCATATAGTGGCAATGACCGGCGACGGAGTAAACGATGCGCCGGCGGTAAAAGAATCCGACATTGGAGTTGCGATGGGCTGTTCGGGAACTGATGTTACGAGGCAAGCGGCGTCAATGATCCTTATGGACGACAATTTCTCGACAATTGTTGCAGCGGTTGAAGAAGGGCGAAACATATATAATAATATACGCAAGTTCATACGCTATCTATTGTCCTGTAATATAGGGGAAGTACTGACAATGTTTCTCGGCATGCTTATTGGTATACCTGTGCCGCTGCTGCCTGTACAGATCCTGTTCGTAAATCTTGCTACCGATGGGCTCCCAGCAATTGCCCTCAGTATGGAGCCC
>JGI24711J26586_10001168_pt1 | contig 20383 bp, 19 predicted proteins | sample BioPla3DNA1_FD_26586 | JGI IMG/M metagenome (IMG submission 26586)
AGATTGTACTTGCTGAAAATACTTACAGCAACAAGTGATACGGTCGACATAATCTTGATAAAGATATCCAGACAGGGACCTACAGTATCTTTAAGTGGATCTCCAACTGTATCACCAACAACAGCAGCGTCATGTGCCGGAGAACCTTTTTCGGAGCCTTTAATACCACCTGACTCAATGTATTTCTTTGCATTATCCCATGCACCGCCAGCGTTTCCGGTAAACAGAGCGAGCATAATAGCGGTGATAGTACAGCCTATTATCAGACCTCCAACAAATTCAGGGCCAAAAATGAAACCACAAATTACAGGAACCGCAATTGCCATTAGGGAAGGAACCTTCATTTCACCGATGGAACCCTTGGTTGAGATTTCAATACATGTTTTGTAGTCAGGTTTTTCAGTTCCATCCATAATTCCGGTAATTTCTCTGAACTGACGTCGAACCTCTTCAACCATATTTCTGGCGGCATTTGCAACCGCTTCAATCAGCATACCTGAAAAGAGGAATGGTAATGCGCCACCAGCAATAGCTCCAGCCAGAATCATCGGATCAATGATATTCAAAATTAAATCAGTGCCGATTTCATTGTATGAATAGAGATATGAAATCATTAGAGCTAATGCAGCCAAAGCACCGGATCCGATCGCAAAACCTTTACCAATTGCTGCGGTAGTATTACCAACAGAGTCTAATGTATCGGTTATACGGCGTACATCTGGTTCCAGTCCCGACATTTCGGCAATACCGCCTGCATTGTCTGAAATTGGGCCATAGGTGTCTACAGATACTGTTGCAGCAACGAATGAAAGCATTCCTACTGCAGCCATAGCAACACCATATATACCGGAAACATAGTAGGAAATAATTATTCCCCCGGCAAGGATTACACAGGGAGCCATAGTAGACTTCATACCAAGAGCAAGCCCCTGAGTAATTGTTAGAGCAGGACCTTCAAGGGAAGCACGGGATAGATTTTTTGTAGGATTATACTCATCAGAAGTATAATACTCAGCGATAGCTCCAATAATAACACCTGCCGCTACACCAATGGCAGCTGCAATCCATGGTGAAACCCAGCCAACAGAGAAATTAACAATTGTAAGGTCTGAGAATCCACCGAAGAGTATCCTTGACATAACCAATCCTGTAACAATGGTAAGACCTGAGGATACATAAGTAACAAAGTTTAAATCTTTATGAGGATCGTTGGACATCCTGGATTTAAACAGAAGCGATGCAATTCCTATACAACAAGCAATCAAACCGCCCGCTACAAATATCATAGGGAACATTATCAGTTTGGACAGCAAATCTTCAGGAACATTTGCTCCATGAGCTTGTGCAGAAATAACAAGGTGATAAGCAAGAATTATACAGGATGCAACAGAACCTATAAAGCTTTCAAGAAGATCGGAACCCAAACCGGCTACATCACCGACATTGTCTCCGACATTGTCTGCAATAGTAGCAGGATTACGTGGATCATCTTCCGGGATATGGGCTTCTGTTTTACCTACAAGATCAGCACCCATATCAGCAGCTTTTGTGTAAATGCCTCCGCCTACACGGTTAAACATTGCCACCATGGAGCAGCCTAATGCATAACCGGACAGAGTCATGGTAAATGGTATAAAAGAAACGCCTATCCAGTTTGTTACTGTTTCCATATTATTTAATTGGCCCATAATTACGCCAAAAACAATATAAACAATAAACAAGCCAAAGAGTGCAAAGCCTGCTACACATAGTCCCATAACAGAACCGCCACGGAAAGCAACTTTTACAGTTTTACCGATATCCTTTGTGTTGCGGGCTTCGTTAGATACTCTAACATTTGCATAGGTAGCAATCTTCATACCTACAAGACCTGCGGCTCCACTCATTATAGAGCCAATAATTAGTGAAATGGCTGCCTGCCAACTGGTAAGCAGTACTAAGAGTACAGCNACTACTGCAACAACAGCATAAAGCACCTTGTACTCATAGTTAATAAATGCGTTTGAGCCAATACGTATAGCACTGGCAATCTCTTTCATCTTGTCAGTTCCTTCGTCCATCTTCTTCACAGTTGCGAAGTTGAATGCGGCAAAAGCAATTGCCAAGATTGAAGCAATGATGACTAGACTAATAATCGACATTTATGTCCCTCCTTGTTTGCTATGCGAACGCCAAAATTTCGCTTATTATATCATAAGACAAAAATAATCAATATACAAGACTCTGATCAACAAATTTCGATATTTTTTGACCTACGGGGAAAAAATATAAAACAGAACAAAAATATAAATATTACATATAATATGGTTGTCAGTTATTAGATAAATATTACTGGATAATTGTACATCATTATTATGTGAGAAGGGGAAGATAAATAAATACATGATAGCATAATTTTATAATATAATATTTTATTTTATGTCTGGATTTTTAACCTGTTTAGATATATAATTAACATTACCAGTAATAATGTTTACAATAAGATAAGATATCAAGGCATTATATTGTCAGCATGTCATGTTGATATTATATGCAAATTACCGGAGGTTACCCAAGTTGCGTGATATATACGAAAGTCCATTTAATAAACGTTATGCTAGCAAAGAAATGCTGGAGATTTTCTCACCTCATAAAAAGTTCAAAACTTGGAGAGAATTATGGATTGCACTTGCCGAAGCCGAAAAGGAACTTGGATTAGATATTACTGATGAACAAATTAATGAGCTTAAACTTTATAAAGACGATATAAACTATGAGCTAGCAGAAAAGATAGAAAAAGAGACACGTCATGATGTTATGTCTCATGTACATGCTTATGGTGCTCAATGTGAAAAAGCAAAAGGTATAATTCATTTAGGTGCCACTTCTTGTTATGTTGGGGATAATACAGATATAATAATATATTCCGAAGGCTTAAAACTAATTAAGAAAAAGGTTTTATCTGTTATTTCAAAACTTTCACGATTTGCAGAAAAATATAAGGATATGCCGACATTAGGCTTTACCCATTATCAGCCTGCACAGCTTGTTACTGTAGGTAAAAGAGCGTGCTTGTGGATAATGGATCTTTTGCTGGATATTGAAGAGCTGGATTTTGTTATTGATAATCTGAAGCTTCTGGGAAGCAAGGGTACTACCGGAACGCAAGCCAGCTTTTTAGCGCTGTTTAACGGAGATCATGAAAAAGTAAAAAAGCTTGAGATGCTGATTGCCGAAAAGCTGGGATTCAAAAATGTTATCCCTGTATCCGGGCAAACCTATTCAAGAAAGCAGGATTCGCGTATATTAAATGCATTAAGCGCTGTTGCTCAAAGTGCTTATAAATTCAGCAATGATATGAGATTATTAGCCAATCTTAAGGAAATGGAGGAACCCTTCGAAAAGAATCAAATTGGTTCTTCTGCAATGGCATATAAAAGAAATCCAATGCGAAGTGAAAGAATATCGTCACTTGCACGTTATGTTATTGTTGATGCGCTTAATCCGGCAATTACAGCATCAACACAGTGGTTTGAAAGAACCCTTGATGACTCGGCCAATAAAAGAATTAGTCTTCCTGAGGCATTCCTGGCTGTAGATGCAATATTAAACATCTATAATAATATTGCGGATGGAATAGTTGTATACCCGAAGATAATCAGAAAAAGGATACTTGAAGAACTGCCTTTTATGGCTACAGAGAATATTCTGATGGAAGCTGTAAAACGTGGTGGAGATAGACAGGTACTTCATGAACGCATACGCGTTCATTCAATGGAAGCTTCTAAAATGGTAAAAGAAGAGGGTAAACCTAATGACCTTATTAAGAGAATTGCCGATGACCCTCTTTTTGACATAAGCTTAGAGGAGTTAGACAAAGTTCTTGCTCCTGAAAACTACATTGGACGCAGTAAAGAACAAGTTGAAGAATTTTTATCACAGCATGTTTTACCTGTATTAAAGAAGAATAAAGCGCAAGAGGTTAATGTTGAATTAACTGCATAAACAATGAAACAAAAGTCCTATTGATAATAGTCTTTTATTAATGTAATATTGTCATATCGTCTTATTGTGATTAATATATTAACCGGAGGTCATGTAAATGGTTGCGATTAACAAGTATAGTAATGTACCGCTTTATTGTCAGCTAAAGAATTTAATAATTAAAAAAATTGAAAGCGGTGAGTTTGAAGCTGACCAAAAAATTCCTTCAGAACAGGACTTTTGCGACAAATACGATATTTCCAGGCCTACCGTCAGACAGGCCATCAATGAATTAACTGCAGCAGGCCAGCTTTATAAGATGAAGGGTAAGGGTACATTTGTAGCTGCACAAAAGACATATATCAGCATTAAAGACTATACCGGTTTTACTGATTCAATTCTTGACAGCAAGAATCCATCGGAAAAAAATATATTATCTATTGAAGTTGTGGCAGGACAAAGCAATCCTAAGATTATAGAAGCATTTGGTTTGAAACAGGAAGCAAAGAATGAATTTGCAGCCATTACATATACAAACACACTGGGGAATGATGTTGTTTCTTTAAGCATATCATATATTCCTCTGTCATTATTTCCTGACATTTGTGAAGATATTCAGTCCAATAAGGATGTACTTCGTGGAAAATATCCTTTGATACCCAGCAGCACCAAAAGCGAACTTGATGTTATAAACACAGATCAGAGGGATGCTGTTTATTTACAGCTGCAGCCGGGACAGCCGCTTATCCGGGTTCACAATGTCCTGTATTCAAAGAGTGGTCAACCTGTAGAATATATTATGACAAAGTATCGCGCTGATAAAACCAGGCTTCAGTTTGAAAATCATAAATAATAATATTTGCAATCATTATATAAATTTATAAAAGTATAGCCGGCTTTACTGCCGGCTTATATTATTGTTATTATTGTTGCATATTCTGATGCATGTTTTGGTATTTTTGAGCAGCTGTCTGAACATCATTCAAATTAGCATTCTTAACATTATACCAACCTTTTTGTTTCATCGTATCAAAAATTTCAAATTGTATTTGTTGTTTATCATTAATTATCTTTGCCATTTCTGAGCGCAGATTTTCACAGGTTGATTCTGCCAGAAAAGTCCCATAAGCACTAATAATTTGTTTTTCACTGCTCAATGCATCATTCATTATCTCCTGCTCGGTTAAATTGATTGTTTGTTGTTGCATTACTATACCTCCTTATTGCTGTTGTGCAGGTTTATTATGGGAATTCAAATAATTAAACAGCATATTAAAATGTTGTTTATGAAGCTGAGCAGCCTTAGTGCATACATTTTTCAGCTGCGGATCGGTGCAGTTCTGAGCATACATATCAAGCTTTTTATAGTTCAGTGACTCATAGTTTAGCATATCTTCCAGGATAGTCAGGTTTTTGNTTGTGAGCATAGCTTGTTCTTGTTGCATTTGTTGATTGTTTTGTTGCATATATTAAACCAACACCTCCATTATAATTCTTGTTAAAGAATAGTCTGCTCAAATACTATGTGTTTTATAACTTTTTTTAATTGGAACAAATTTTATTAACTTTTTTGAATATCTTAGCCAAACGCCCAATATACTTATACTGACCGAATGGGTCATGCATATTGCGTGTACCGACTTATACTGAAGGGGGATTGGCTGTGGAGAGTTTATACAGCGTTTATAATGATATTGCGGAAAGGACAAAGGGAGACATATACTTAGGAGTTGTCGGACCGGTAAGGACCGGTAAATCAACCTTTATCAAAAAGTTTATGGAAACTCTTGTGATACCTAATATCAAGGATCCATATGATAAAGGAAGGGCAATCGATGAAACGCCACAGAGCGCATCAGGACGAATGATAATGACTACAGAGCCAAAATTTATCCCTAATGAAGCGGTCACTATCACCATGGAAGGCAATATTAATTTTAATGTTAGGTTAGTTGACTGTGTCGGTTATATGGTCAAGAGTGCAGTAGGACATATGGAGGATGAAGTACCCAGAATGGTGAAAACTCCATGGTCTGATTATGAGATTCCTTTTGAGGAAGCCGCTTCTATCGGTACCAGAAAGGTCATCAAAGAACACTCCACCATAGGGGTAATGATAACCGCTGACGGTTCATTTACACAGTTTTCACGAACTGAATATCAGGAGGCAGAAGAAGGCGTTATTAAGGAGCTCAAGGCTTCCGGGAAGCCTTTTGTAATAATACTGAATACTGCAGTTCCTGATGCAGCTGAGACAAAGGAACTGGCTAAGGAGTTAAGCGAGCGGTATTCAAAGACTGTAATACCAATAGATTGTCTAAATCTGAATGTTCAGTCTATTAATAAGATTATGAACGGTATTTTAATGGACTTCCCAATAAGTGAAATCTGCTTCAATCTACCTGAATGGATACTTTCTCTTGACAACGAACATTGGTTAAGAAAAGAAATGTTTAATGCCATCAACGATTCATTTATTGATGGAACTACACTACAATTGACTTATGATGCTGCAAACAGGCTAAATACATTTGATTTTGTAAGTAAGGTCAGTCTTAACGATGTACGGATGGGAACAGGCGAGATAACAATGGATATAAAGCCTGCAGACGGCTTATTCTACCGCATCGTAAGAGAAGAAACGGGACTTGAAATTGACGGAGAGCAGCGATTATTCGCAGTACTGAAAGAGCTGTCCGGAATAAGAAGTGAATATCTCAAGGTTGAAGACGCTCTGGCAGAAGTCAGAACAAAGGGTTACGGCGTTGTGACTCCAAAACTTGAAGAATTGACCCTGGAGCCACCGGAAATAGTCAGACAGGGAACTCGTTTCGGTATTAAGCTTAGAGCCAGTGCCCCTTCCATACATATGATAAGAGCAGATATTGAAACAGAAATAGCACCTTTAGTCGGGTCTGAAAAACAATCCGAGGAACTGGTAAATTATCTGTTGAAAGAATTTGAAGGTAAACCCGAAAAACTTTGGGAGTCAAACATCTTTGGAAAATCGCTTCATGAGCTGATTACAGAGGGTTTACAAAATAAGCTTTATAAGATGCCTGAGGATGCACAGCTAAAACTCCAGGAAACTCTTCAGAAAATTATAAATGAGGGAAGCGGAGGACTTATCTGCATTATTCTATAAGCTCACAGTATTCCTAGTGTCACTTAGTAACAAAAACAGAGCTTTCAAGTTGTAGACAAAAGCGGTTATGGTTCATGCCATAGCCGCTTTTTCAAATATTAAATGAGTTCTCTTTCTAAATAGCAGAAACAGAACCATCATCTGCAAAGCATATGAATATAAAAACCGATCTTTTTCTGCAAATCACTATTATTCTTCCGATTCTTACTGCATTTTACAAACATTTAATAATTCCCGTATCTATCTCAAATATTAATAGTTTAAGCTTAGGAAGAACAATATGAAGGGAGAATAATATAACATGAAAAAAACAATTGTAATGGGATTAATAATTACGGTTCTCGTCGCTTTTGCAGGATGCGGGAGAACTGCTAATGACAAGATTACAGTAGTTTCACGCGAAGATGGCTCTGGTACGAGGGGAGCGTTTATAGAGTTATTTAAAATCGAAGAAAAAGACTCAAACGGAAACAAAGTCGATTATACAACCGAGGACGCTGATATTACTAACAGCACATCAGTTATGATGACTTCAGTCGCAGGGAATGCTAAAGCAATAGGTTACATTTCATTAGGTTCGCTGAATGAATCGGTAAAAGCAGTCATGATCGACGGGGCAGAAGCGACTGTTGAAAACCTTAAATCCGGTGCTTACAAAATATCCCGTCCGTTCAACATTGCAACTAAAGGAACAGTCAGTGAAGCGACACAGGTGTTTATAGACTTTATTCTGAGTTCAGAGGGTCAGGCGGTTGTAGAAGACAACGGATATATATCAGCCGGTAACCATGGAGCCTTTAGCGGAAGCGCGATATCAGGCAAGGTTGTTGTAGCAGGGTCTTCATCAGTAACACCGGTTATGGAAAAGCTGAAAGAAGCGTATATAGCTGTTAATCCAAATGTGGAAATAGAGATACAGCAAAACGATTCAACAACTGGCATGAACTCAGTGACAGAAGGTATCTGCGATATCGGTATGGCATCTCGCGAACTTAAGGATAGTGAAATTGATGCAGGCCTGACTCCTACAGTAATAGCAATGGATGGTATAGCAGTAATCGTGAATAATGAGAATACTGTAAACGGGCTTACAAGCGAGCAGGTCAAGGCTATCTTCACCGGTAAAATTACTCACTGGGGAGAGATAAATGAATAAACAGAGATATTCTTCAACCTATGCAATATCTCCTAAAAAAAGAATGGTTAAGAGGATGAACATAAAGAATTTTAAAGATAACTGTGCAAAAATTGTTTTTATACTTGCGGCTTGTATTTCGATACTGGCCGTTGCACTCATTTGTATATTTCTGTTAGCAAACGGTATCCCGGGTATAGCCAAAATAGGCGTGTTTAAATTCCTGACGGGCAAGGTCTGGAAACCGGGGAACAGTATATACGGAATATTGCCAATGATACTTGGGAGCATTTATGTTACTGCGGGTGCTCTCATTATCGGAGTTCCGACAGGAATCGCCACTGCCGTGTTTATGTCCAGATTTGCTTCCAAACGAACCGTAAAAATCATGAGTCAGGCAGTATCTTTGCTTGCCGGGATACCCTCAGTAGTATATGGCTTTTTTGGCTTAGTGGTAGTTGTTCCTTTGGTGCGTGATTTGTTCGGCGTAAGCGGAACAAGTATGCTTGCGGCAAGTATCGTTCTTGGAATCATGATACTTCCTACAATTATTTCTATCAGCGAACCAGCACTCGATGCAGTACCTAATGCATATTACGAAGGAGCTCTGGCCCTCGGAGCAACACATGAACGAGCGGTATTCAGAGTAATACTACCGGCAGCAAAATCCGGAGTGACCGCTAGTGTTGTGCTCGGTGTAGGCAGAGCTATAGGCGAAGCTATGGCCGTTATGATGGTTGCAGGCAATCAGCCCCGTATGCCGAAAGGTATCCTTGAAGGTGTACGAACCCTGACAAGTAATATTGTAATGGAGATGGGTTATGCAACGGATCTGCACCGTGAAGCCTTGATAGCCACAGCGGTTGTGCTGTTTGTGTTTATTCTTATTATCAATATATTGTTCTCTGTTTTAAAAAGGAGGGCAAAATTATGATATCTCAAAAAAAAGAAGCCGTTTTAATAAAGATTTTAGTATATTCGGGAACAATACTAACATTGGCGATACTGGTAAGTGTGGCAGGCTATATTCTCTTTAAAGGCATACCGAATCTATCTTACAAATTATTTGAGTGGAAGTATACAACAGAAAATGTATCGCTCTTGCCTGCCCTTATCAATACATTATTGATGACATTTCTCTCCCTGCTGTTTGCTGCTCCTCTCGGAATATTTGCAGCAGTATATCTTGTGGAGTATGCGCGTAAAGACAACAGGCTTGTTAAACTTGTGCGAATCACAGCGGAAACACTGTCTGGAATACCATCTATTATATACGGTCTTTTCGGACTGCTGTTTTTTGTAACGGCATTGAAACTTCGTATGTCGCTGCTTTCCGGAGCTTTAACACTCAGTATTATGATTTTGCCTCTTATAATACGAACTACAGAAGAAGCTCTTATTGCTGTTCCTGTTGAATACCGTGAAGGTAGTTATGGTTTAGGTGCTGGCAGACTGCGAACAGTATTTAAAGTCGTGATGCCATCGGCTACACCCGGAATATTAGCGGGAATCATACTGTCCATAGGACGTATTGTCGGAGAAACTGCGGCACTTATCTATACTGCCGGTACTGTTGCAGAGGTACCGGGAAGTTTGTTTGACTCGGTGCGTACACTATCCGTTCATATGTATGCTCTTTCGAGTGAAGGATTTTATATAAAAGAAGCATATGCAACAGCAGTTATTTTGCTTGTAATAGTTGCAGGTATTAACATCCTGTCTGCTAATGTGGCAAAAAGAATTGGGAGGAGAATGAATGACAAAAATTAAAATTAATAACTTAAACCTCTTTTATGGCTCATTTCAAGCTCTAAAGAATATTAATCTATCTATAGAAGCCAATGAAATAACTGCTTTTATAGGACCATCAGGATGCGGAAAAAGTACGCTGCTTAAAACGATTAATCGCATGAATGACCTTGTTGAAGGATGCAAAATAGATGGAGAAGTGCTGCTTGACGGGGAGAATGTTTATGGCAATATGGATACTACGTTACTGCGCAAACGTGTAGGTATGGTTTTCCAAAAGCCAAACCCTTTTCCTATGAGTATATATGACAATGTAGCATTTGGCCCACGAACGCACGGTATTCGAGGTAAGGCAAAACTTGACGATATTGTTGAACGTTCTCTGCGTGATGCCGCTATTTGGGACGAGCTGAAAGACAGATTAAATAAAGATGCTCTTGGGATATCGGGCGGGCAGCAGCAGCGGCTTTGCATAGCGAGAGCCCTGGCTGTTGAGCCGGAAGTATTACTTATGGATGAGCCAACAAGTGCTCTTGACCCGGTATCTACATCTAAAATAGAAGAACTTGCCACGTCTTTGAAAGAAAAGTATACTATTGTCATAGTTACCCACAATATGCAGCAGGCTGTTAGAATTTCAGACAAGACGGCATTCTTTCTATTGGGCGAAGTAATAGAATCCGGAAATACCGAAAGACTTTTCTCGGTGCCCAGGGATAAACGCACCGAGGACTATATCACAGGGAGGTTTGGATGATGAGAAGCCGTTTTGATGAGCAGCTTGAACTATTAAATAAAGAATTACTCGAAATGGGTGCACTTATAGAGCATGCCATTGAAAGTGCGTCGAAAGCCCTTATAAATCAGGATATTGACTCTGCTAAAAAAGCTATAGAATTCGATAGAGAAGTGGATCAGAAGGAAAAAGACATAGAATCGTTGTGTCTTAAGTTATTGTTGCAGCAGCAACCGGTTGCGCGGGACCTTCGTCAGATATCTGCTGCGCTCAAGATGATAACCGACATGGAACGCATAGGCGACCAGGCTGCGGATATATCTGGTATTGTAATTTATCTGGCGGGTGCACCTTATATTAAAAAACTTGAGCATCTTCCTCAAATGGCAGATGCAGCCATCAGGATGGTAAAAGGCAGTATAGATGCATATGTAAAAAAAGATCTTACGCTTGCCAAAAAAATCATTGATATGGATGATATTATAGATGACCTTTTTGTTGTTATAAAAAATGAGCTCATAGAACGCATACATGAAAAAGTGGAAAATGGCGAGCAGGCAGTAGATTTGCTTATGGTAGCAAAATATTTTGAGCGTATTGGTGATCATGCTCAAAATATAGCCGAATGGGTAGAGTATTCGATAACGGGTAAACATAAGGGAGAACTGATATGATTTATTATGTCGAAGACGACAACAACATACGGGATCTGGTTGTCTATACCCTAAATCAATCAGGATTTGAGACGCTGGGATTCAGGAACGCTGATGAGTTTTATGCTACAAGTAAAAAACAGTCCCCTGATCTTGTGCTACTTGATATTATGCTTCCGGGCGATGATGGATTATCAATTTTAAAAGTGCTAAAAGCAAATAAGAAAACCGCTACGATTCCTGTTATCATGGTTACAGCAAGAGGTACAGAATATGATAAAGTTATTGGCCTTGATTTAGGTGCGGATGACTATATAGCAAAACCGTTCGGTATGATGGAACTTGTAGCAAGAGTAAGGGCAATGCTGCGCCGGACCAGCTTAAATTCGCCATCTGAAGTATTAAAAGAAGGGGAACTTGTTGTAGATCGACAAAAACACATAGTTACGGTAGATAATAAAAATATAACACTTACTCTGAAAGAATTCGAGCTGCTCTATTTACTAATGGCCAACCGCGGAGCTGTATTAACACGAGAACACATACTGGAATCAATATGGGATTACAGTTATGATGGCGGTACAAGAACGGTTGATGTTCATATAACAATGCTGCGACAGAAGCTCGGAGAGTACGGGAGTCTTATAGAAACTGTGAGAGGCGTTGGGTATCGATTTGGAGGTTTGTAACGTGACAAAGCGTGTATTCAGAAGCATCTTTTTAACCTCTCTGGCTGCTCTTATTCTGGCTTCGGCTTTTATTGTAATAACACTTTATAGAATATACGAAACCGACGCAGTGAATGAACTTAAAAGAGAAGCAGCTCATATTTCGGAAGCAATTAGGCAAAAGCAGTCCGAGTCGGAGTATTTGAAGCAAATCTACTCCAGTGACAGAATTACCTTAATTGCCGAAAACGGTGCAGTAATATACGATAACATGACAGATGCGTCTACAATGGGGAACCATGCCGACAGACCTGAAATTACAGAAGCGCTGATGACTGGTACAGGTGAAAGCCGCCGCTATTCGGATACACTGTCACAAATGACCATATACTATGCGCTGAAAACGTATGAAGGTAATGTGCTGCGCGTATCAAAAACTCAAAGCAGTGTGCTGGGGCTGTTGTGGGATGTACTGCCGATACTGCTCATTATATTGATAAGTACGACACTGTTGTCTTATCTTACTGCACGGTATATGGCAAAGCAGATAGTATCCCCAATAAACGCATTGAATCTTGATTCACCTTTTGAAAGCGATATTTACGACGAATTAAGCCCGCTGCTTACGCGTATAAATCAGCAGAATACATATATAAAAAAACAGATGCTGGAGATTACCAAAAAGCAACGTGAATTTAATACAGTGACGCAAAATATGCGTGAAGGACTGGTCCTGATATCTGCTAAAGGCAACATACTTTCCATAAATGAAAGCGCTGTTGAAATATTTCAGACCGACATTGAAAAGAGTATTGGCAGCCATTTACTATCCGTAAACCGATCTCTTACCATGCAAAGAGTTTTTGAGGGGGCATTAAACGGAATAAATACGGAAGCGCTTCTTACGATTAACGGCAGACATTATCAACTGTTGGGCAGTCCTGTAGTATCCAAAACCAGTGTGCTCGGGGCGGTGATACTGCTGCTTGATATCACTGACAAACACATTGCCGAACGAAGCCGAAGAGAATTCACTGCAAATGTATCCCATGAATTGAAAACACCGCTTACTTCTATACTGGGCTTTGCAGAGATTATGAAAGATGGTCTTACAAGACCTGAAGATATGCAGGATTTTGCAGGACGAATATATTATGAGGCAAGCGGGCTGCTTACTCTTATAGAAGATATACTCGAGCTGTCACAGCTTGATGAAAAGACAGAGCTGCCTGATAAAGAGCATGTTGACCTTTATTCTTTAGCAGAGAATGTTCTAAGCAGGCTTAAGCCGATAGCAGACAAGAAAGGGGTTAATCTTTCACTCCAGGGTGAAAAGATTGTAGTCACAGGATATAGGAAGACACTTGATGGAATGCTCTATAACTTATGTGATAATGCAATTAAATACAACATTTCAGGTGGTAGCGCCACCGTAAGAATAGCTTATAAGAACAACAAACCAGTAGTTACTGTAAGCGATACGGGCATAGGAATTCCGCCCGAACACCAGCCCCACGTGTTTGAACGATTTTATCGTGTAGATAAAAGCAGATCAAAGGAAATAGGCGGTACAGGACTCGGGCTCTCTATTGTAAAGCATGGCGCAATTCTGCACGGCATTTCTGTTGACATGCGAAGCGGGGAGAATGCAGGTACAACATTTACGCTTACTTTCCCAGTAACAGAAAAACCTCTGAATATTAATCATAAACAATAAACACCGCATATACATAAGAGTTATTATGAATTATTTTTATAATTTTATTAGATTTATTTACATAAAACAGTGATATAATATTTATACTAAAGTACATTTAAAGGAGTATATTTATGGTTGAAACATCAGGTGAGAAAAGAAAAAGGGGTAGACCAAGAAAAAAACCTGTAGAAAATGATACCCCTGTAATACAGACCGTAAAAAGAGGCCGCGGGCGGCCTAAAAAAACGCAGTCATCGTTTTCTGCAATTGAAGCTAATAAATCAGCTAATAAAATAGATCCCAAAGACCTCAAATATAAAACAGTAAATGCATGGGATAATCCGAAATTTAACCGGCGAAGCATTATGTCTTTCAGTGAAGGTTACAAGGCCTTTATGAATAAGGCAAAAACCGAACGTGAATTTATAAAAGAGAGCATTATTTTAGCTAAGCAGAATAATTTTATTAATCTGGATGAAGCCGGTGATATCAGGTTAAAGCCCGGAGACAAAGTGTACCGTGTCTTCAAAGAGAAATTAATGCTACTTGCAGTAATAGGGAAAAAAACTGCCGGGGAAGGTACAAGAATAGTAGGCGCTCATGTTGATTCTCCGCGAATTGATATTAAGCAGAATCCTTTATATGAATCCACCGATATGGTTTTCTTTAAGACGCACTATTACGGCGGAATAAAAAAATATCAGTGGCTTGCTATACCGCTTGCTTTACATGGAATAGTTGTTAAAGCAGATGGAACCAGCGTTGAAATAAATATCGGAGAGGATGAAAAGGATCCGGTATTTACAATTACTGATCTTTTGCCTCATCTGGCCAAGGACCAAATGGAGAAAAAGGTTACAGAAGCATTCAAAGGCGAGAATATGAATGTTCTCTTAGGTTCCGAACCAGTTGCAGATAAAGAGATGAAAGACCGCTTTAAGAGTAATATACTTAGTCTTCTGTATGAAAAATATGGAATAGTTGAGGAAGATCTTATATCATCCGAGCTTCAGGTAGTTCCTGCTTTTAAAGCCAGAGATGTTGGGATTGACAGAAGTATGGTAGGCGCATATGGCCATGATGACAGAATTTGTGCTTATCCGGCGCTTATTTCTATTTTAGAGACCAGGGATCCTGAATATACTGCTATCTGTTATCTGACAGACAAAGAAGAAATCGGCAGTGTTGGAAATACCGGTGCTGAATCAAGAGCGCTTGAGGATTTTATTTCCGACATTTGTGCGCTTACTGCAGATTCTGCATATAATGACCGCCTTGTCCGGTCTGCACTGAATAAATCAAAAATGCTCTCAGCAGATGTAAACGCAGCCTTAGACCCCAATTATGAAGGAACGCATGACAAGCTAAATGCGGGTTATTTAGGTAAAGGTATTGCAATAATGAAATATAGTGGCTCCAGAGGAAAGTCTGGTGCCAGTGATGCCAGTGCAGAGTATTTAGGTGAAATAAGAAGGCTCTTTAATGAAAACAACATACCATGGCATATAACAGAGCTGGGAGCAGTGGATAAGGGAGGCGGAGGAACCATTGCAATGATGATTGCCAATCTTGGTGTTGATGTTATTGACGTGGGAGTCCCGATTCTGTCCATGCATGCTCCGTTTGAGGTTGCCAGCAAAGCCGACATCTATTCAGTATACAGAGGATACTATGTATTCATGAACAAATAACAACGGTTGTGCCATCCTGAGCATAGTGCAGCACACCTACTGTCATACTGAGCGGAGCGTAGCGAAGTCGAAGGATCTTCGTGTTTGACATAGTTTTTATCAAGATGATGTGCTAACATCTTTATTATTCGTTTTAGGCGAAATAGAGGAGAGGGGATTGCTTTTAACAGCATCCCTTAGCTTTTCGTTGTCAATATGCGTATAAATTTCTGTCGTAGCAATGCTTTCATGGCCTAAAATGGATTGCAGAGCGCGTATATCGACATTTCCATGCTTATACATCAGAGTTGCTGCGGTATGGCGGAGCTTATGCGGCGAGTACTTATCCGGATCCAGTCCGGAAGCATTAATATACTTTTTTACTAAATACTGAACAGTTTTAGGGCTTATCCGGACCTTGCGTTCACTTAAAAACAGGGCTTTCGGGTCCTTTATTACTTTAAGTTTGGACCGCTCAGCCATATAAGCCGCTATAGCATCCTGGCAGGCTTTATTTAAATAAACAGTACGTTCTTTATTGCCTTTGCCAATTACTGTTAAAGTGTCGCCGCGGATACTGTTTACATTTATTCCCACAAGCTCAGAAAGACGTAGCCCGCAGTTCATAAACAAAACCAGTATGGCATAATCACGGGCGACATTTTTTTTACCATTGACGCTTTGCAGCAATTTAATGCTTTCATCCAGATTTAAATACTTTGGGAGTCTTTTGACAAGCTTTGGCGAATCCAGTTCAGCAGCAGGATTATAATCTATAAGTTTTACTTTGGTATGCAGGTATTTGTAAAAAGATCTGAGACACGCAACTTTACGGGCCCGTGTAACAGCAGTATTATTTAACTCACGGCTTGTAAAAGCCATAAAGCTGTATAAATCCGTTAAATCAATTTTTTTAATATCATCCAGAGTAATATCATTGACAGTTAAGTCTCTGAAATCATTTTCATCTGCATTATATTTTGTAACCTTAATATAGCGAAAAAAAGTTCTTAAATCATAATAGTATTCGGATACAGTTTTCTTTGAGATATTTCTTACAGTAAGCATATAGTTCAAAAACTCTATAGCAATATCGGGCATATCACTGAAATCAAGCTGCATTACTAAGCACCTCACAAGTATTTATAAGCATTTATATTATTTATTATACCACACCTGTCTCCTATTAAACAAAATTTTTATTTTGTCTAATGTGAGATTATTTTTTTGACAAATACTAAATAATTGATTCTACTCTGAAGTCCCTTCTCTTCTTTGGATTATCTTATGATTTTAGTAAAACATAAAACGAGATCCTTTGATTCTGCTACTCTATAACATCTATTTTTAACAGACCTGTATCCAATGGTCTTAATAATTTGTCAATTTCATTGTTATCAGTACCATTACTTAACCATATTTCCCTNTTTCCTTCATGAATAATAACAGGCATACGATTATGTATGGTTATAATATCTTCATTGGCTTGAGTTGTAAGTATCGTAAAATACGGACTTAAAACACCGTCTTTATCTTTAAAAAACCAGTAAAAACCTGCTAAATACATCATACTGCAGTCGATTAAAGATATATAATGCTTTATTCGTTTTTTACTGTTTTCAGCATCCTTCCACTCAAAAAAACCTCTTGCAGGAATTAAACAGCGACGTTTGGCAAACGGCAGCTTAAACATTGGCTTTTCTCTTACTGTCTCACTACGGGCATTTATTACGGGTCTACCCTTATTAACAGGAAATCCCCATTTAACGGCATGTACAGCATGACCAGAATAATTAGATTCAGTGCTTCTAATTAAATCAGATTGATTATTTGGAGTAATTATCGGAGCATAATCTCCAGGATAAATCTCTCCTGCTTTCTTCAATAGTTCTTTTTCAATTTTGTTAACAAGACCGGCAAAGTCGTCAATATCCTTTTCTGGAATATAGAATCTGCCACACATATTATTCACCATATATTCGTAAAAATGTAAATATGATATTACGTAATTACATCTATGTATGATTAAACAATAAGGACCAAACGTTAATCCGCTTAGTCCTTTTAATTATTTAAATATTATACTTCCATAATTTCTTCAATTTTGGCTTCTACTATTTTATCCACTTTTTCTATATATTCATCTGTAAACTTCTGAATATCTTTTTCCGCAATTTTAAGATCATCTTCGGTAATTTCTTTTGCTTTTTCTTTCTTTTTATAGCTTTCTACGGCATCACGACGAATCTGTCTGATTGCGATCTTATTATTTTCACCAAGCTTTTTTACTTCCTTGGTCAGATCAATTCTTCTTTCTTCGGTTAACGGAGGAAACATCAGGCGAATTACCTTGCCATCATTATTAGGATTTATCCCGAGATCTGACATATGAATAGCTTTGATAATATCATTAAGTATTTTGGCATCCCAAGGCTGAATAACAATTTGTCTTGCTTCAGGCACCTGAATGTTGGCAAGCTGGGAAATCGGTGTAGGTGTTCCGTAATAATCGACAGAAATCTTATCCAAGAGGCGTGGATTTGCTCTGCCTGCACGGATTGATGCCAGCTCATCCTTCAAATAATTAATAGATTTGTCCATCTTCCTGGTAAACTCATCATAATTCTTAACCATTCTATTAAACCTCCTTAGCTACAAATGTACCAACTTTATTTCCGTTTAAAACCTTTATAATATTTTCAGGTTCATTTATACTGAATACATGTAATGGAATATTATTGTCCATACAAAGTGATGTAGCAGTTGAATCCATAACCCCCAATTGACGCTGTAATACCTCAAAGAACGTTATATTATCATATTTTTTTGCATCAGGATTCAGTTTAGGATCGCTGTCATATACTCCATCAACATTTTTAGCCAGCAGAATAACTTCAGCATCAATTTCTGCAGCTCTTAATACTGCAGCAGTGTCAGTTGAAAAATACGGGTTACCGGTACCGCAGGCAAATATAACTACTCTCTTTTTTTCAAGGTGTCTGACAGCTCTTCCCCTAATATACGGTTCGGCAATTCTTGGCATATCGAGTGCAGTTTGCACTCTGGTAGGAACACCTCTTGATTCCAAAGAGTCCTGTAAGGCTAATGAATTCATAACAGTTGCCAGCATTCCCATATGGTCTGCCGTTGTACGATTCATACCTTTACTGCTTCGTCCTCGCCAGAAGTTCCCGCCCCCTACAACTATTCCAATTTCAACTCCCATGTCCCATGCAGATTTTATTTTATCACTGATGTTGTTAAGAACAGTTGTATCAATGCCAAAACTTTTTGTGCTGGATAATGCTTCACCACTTATTTTTAGCATAATTCGCTTAAACTTTAATGCCATAAAACCTCCAAAAAACACTAAGTATTTTAAATACTGAATTACCGGGAACACTTATTTTAAAAAAAAAGAAGGTATACGATGATTAAATCGTTATACCTCCTTCTTAATTACTTTATTTGTTTCATTACTTCATCAGCAAAGTTTTCTTCTTTTTTCTCCAAGCCCTCTCCCATTTCAAAACGGGCAAATCTTCTTATGCTGATATTCTCACCAATTGTAGAGATTTTTTCCTGAAGAACCTGCTGAACAGTTTTATCGCTGTCCTTAATAAATGGTTGCTCAAGCAGGCAGATCTCGTTGTAGAACTTTTCAATTCTGCCGTTAACCATCTTTTCAGCAATATGTGCAGGCTTACCTTCGTTAATAGCCTGAGCCTTCAAAATTTCCTTTTCCTTTTCTATAATATCTGCAGGAACATCTTCCCTCTTAACATAGGTAGGATTCATTGCAGCAATCTGCATTGCTACATCCTTTACAAATGAACGGAACTCTTCATTCTTTGCTGCAAAGTCTGTTTCAATATTAACTTCAACCAAAACACCTATACGGCCGCCACCATGAATGTATGATTCTACAATACCCTCAGAAGCAGCTCGGCCTGCTTTTTTTGCTGCTTTAGCTATACCTTTTTCACGGAGATACTCGATTGCTTTCTCTAAGTCACCATTGGTTTCAATAAGAGCTTTTTTGCAATCCATCATTCCTGCGCCGGTACGCTCACGCAAATCTTTTACCATACTAGCATTAATTTCCATTATATTATCCTCCTAAACCGTGATAAGTACTATTATTCGTCTGCTACCTCTTCTGAATCAGGCTTCTCTTCTGCATCTTCTACAGGCACTTCATCAAGATTAACTTCAACATTATCATCATCTGTTTCTGAGGCAGCGGAGCCCATTTCGCCCTGCTTAGCTTCTATGATAGCATCGGCAATCTTTCCGCTTATAAGCTTAACAGCTCTGATAGCGTCATCATTACCTGGAATAACATAATCAACTTCATCCGGGTCGCAATTTGTATCGACAATCGCAACAATAGGAATACCTAAAATTCTTGCTTCAAGGATAGCATTTCTTTCTTTCTTGGGGTCAACTATAAATAAAGCAACAGGAAGCTTTTTCATCCCGACAATACCACCGAGATTCTTTTCAAGCTTTTCCATTTCAAGATTTAACTTACTGACCTCTTTTTTGGGAAGAACATCGAAAATACCGTCTGCTTCCATCTGTTTGAGTTCAAGAAGACGATCAATGCTTCTGCGGATGGTCTTGAAGTTTGTTAACATACCACCTAACCATCTGTTGTTTACGTAGAATTGTCCGCAACGTTCTGCTTCTTCTTTAATTGCGTCCTGAGCTTGTTTTTTGGTACCAACGAAAAGAACATTTCCGCCGTCCATCACAAGATCTCTGATGAAGAAATATGCTTCATCAATTTTCTTTACTGTTTTTTGAAGGTCAATGATGTAAATACCATTTCTTTCGGTGAAGATGTACTCCGCCATTTTAGGGTTCCATCTTCTTGTCTGGTGACCGAAGTGTACACCTGCTTCCAGCAGTTGTTTCATTGAAATTACTGACATAATACTGTCCTCCTTGTTTTTCCTCCGC
>JGI24711J26586_10001176_pt1 | contig 20327 bp, 18 predicted proteins | sample BioPla3DNA1_FD_26586 | JGI IMG/M metagenome (IMG submission 26586)
GAGCCATAGGTCGTAGTCCAGTTCCTGCGGAATCGGCATCGGCTCCAGATTCTCGCGTCCGGTCCAGAAGAACTTCCAGGCGAAGCCCGTCGCTCCGGAAATCCGGACGGTCAGCGGCCATCCCAGCAGACCGGCGGAAACCAACTTCTTCAGTGGTTCCACAGTCGTGCCGAGGCCATAGAAGGTGTCCTTGAAGCGGAACCAGGTGTTCAATCTGAAGATCCGCCCGTATTGATTCACGGCCTCGACGACCTTCTGTCCCTCTCCGATGGTCCGGGTCATGGGTTTTTCGCAGAAAATGTCCTTTCCTGCCTTCGCGGCGGCTACCGCCATGATACCATGCCAATGGGAGGGGGTCGCGATGTGAACGATGTCCACGTTGGGGTCCGCCACCAAGTCTCGCCAATCATGATAGGACTGCAGATTTGTGTTGAATTTTTCCTTTCCGGCAGCCACCGCCTGATCAAGATGGCGTTGGTCGACATCGCATACGGCGACAAGTCGACAATGCTCGTCACTGACGAAATGCAGTCTGCCCATACCGATCCCGCCCGTTCCGATGATCCCGCGTGTCATTTGATCGCTCGGGGCGACACGGGACTTGTCGCCGCCCATCGCCCCGAACACTTTACGGGGCAGAATTGTGAACAATGCGATTCCCGCCGCCGATTTCTTCAGAAAACTCCTTCTGGATTCACCCATGATCGTTATAATTTAAGAAAACCGTTTTTCAATGTTTAGAAACAGTTTAATTTGATTGAAAAACGGGGTGTCAATTGAAAATATGTTCTTGTAATTTTACTATTATCAATTCATAAATGTTATGTGGCAGCATCCAACCAACTGCCGATAAACCATGGCAAGTTACCGAAAATATTCTTGATGCGCAATACAGAAAGCGGAAGTATTCCCTTCAGGGGCATCTCCGTTCCATGCGCCATCGATGTAGCAGGCCAAGACAAGTGAAGAGGACTGTCTGTAATACCGGGCGGAGAAAGTTACCCGGATACACAGCCACGAGGCCTGAGGCTGGGTACATCGCCGATGGTACAGCTTTCCACCGGTGGAGCCTAAGGTATTGTGATACAATGAGTAAACGATGTTTCATCTCCGATTCCGGCAGGGGATGAATACAACTCAATGAATAGATGATCAGCCGGTTGCCCTCCACGCAACAATATTTGTCTGTCTTGTGATGGCGTATCCAAATCCCTTTCCCTGGCGTTTGATTGCGCGGATGCGCACAACGCTTCTGACGTCTACACCATTATGCGACGGGTTGCTGACAACCTCGATGGATCGGAGATTCTCGTCCACCACTTTCCCTTTTAGAGTCTGCGCTTGGGCAACGCTGCAACATACAAGTCCAAAACAAATAATAAAAATTCTTCTCATCTCATAAACATTTACGGTGATGCTCCGCACATCGTCGCAACCTTATAATAAACGCAGGAAGCCTTGAATCGCAACACGGATTGTTTAAGGTCGCTGATGATTGTTGTCCGGAGAATCAAGTCCTCTCCGGCAGCAGCCTAGCGTCGACGAATATGCACAATTTCATCCGCGCCTACTATGCAACAAACCCGGGAAGCGAAAGAGCGCGCAGGCTTTTACACATGATTCGAGGTCTTCGAGCCGTTATACGGATCTTATAGATGATGGGCAATGTGTTGATGTTTTTTGTGCGGGTAGCGGCGGCATCGATGGTAAATCAGGCAACTTTCTTATATTTGCCCGAAGCAAACAGTTTTGTGCTGCGATAAGGAAAAAATGAAAAAGATTGCAATCATAGGCTCGGGAATGATGGGCTCCGCCCTTGCCTTTCCGGCAAGAGAGAACGGCAACGAAGTGCGTCTGGTGGGTACTCCGCTGGACAGGGATATTATCGATGCCTGCTGCAGGACAGGTCAGCACCTCAAATTCGACCGTCCCTTTCCGGAAGGGGTGAAGTACTATCAGTTCGAGCAGTGGCAGGAGGCCGTAGAGGGAGTGGACTTCGTAATCGGGGGAGTGTCTTCTTTCGGAGTGGACTGGTTCCTCACCGAAGTACTTGAGAAGCTCGACCCGGAAGTGCCGGTGATCTCTGTTACCAAAGGCCTTATGAATCTGGATGACGGCACCCTTGTTTCCTATCCCGAATATTGGCAGCGCGAGCTTGCAAAAAGGGGAATCATCAGGACAATCAATGCTATCGGAGGTCCTTGCACCAGTTATGAACTTGTCTTCCATGACCAGACCCAGGTGGCCTTCTGCGGAGCGGACACAGCCCAGATTAAGATGATCAAGGAGGCGATGCAGACCTCCTACTACCATATTTCCCTAACGAACGATGTCGTGGGTCTCGAAAGTGCCGTGGCGCTCAAGAACGGCTATGCGCTTGCCATTGCCATGACAATCGGCCTGGTGAATCGCCATCACGGCCCGGATGCGGGACTTCATTTCAATTCCCAGGCAGCAGCTTTCTATCAGGCGGTTAAGGAAATGCGACTGCTGCTGGAGATGCAGGGCGCCAGCCGCGACTGCGAAAACATAGGCATCGGCGACCTCTACGTTACCGTATATGGCGGCCGCACCCGCAAGGTGGGCATACTTCTCGGCGAAGGCAAAACCTATCAGGAAGTCCTTGATATCCTGGCCGGAGAAACCCTGGAGAGCCTTGTGGTCGCCAGGCGGGTCTATAACGCCATGGTCCGCAAAGCGGAATTCGGACAAGCGGACCTTCAGCAATTCCCCATGCTCTGCCATGCTGCGGCAGTGCTTGATCAGGGCAAAGATGCGGAACTTCCGTGGGAATTGTTCACATTTGACCAGACAAAATAACATCAGCGACTTTAGTACACCATAAGAAATAATAATCCCCTCAAAACTAATAAGTTAAGAGGGGTTTTTCGTGCGTGATCGTTGACAGATTTCGAACCTTTGTTAATGACCTGGTGGCTGTTTACGCGTGTTTCCTAAACAATGGTTGAGTTCGTGTTTAGTAGACTACAACATCATATTCTAAGACCTCGTCATTAAAGATCTGATCTAAATAATCTATTCAAGAAAGGATATTTCCATCTTTTCTCTATCAGCCAAAATAAATCACGATGATTCTTGCAAGTTTTTGAAGAATTTGCAAGAATTTAATATATTTGCAGCAAAACACTATTGTATGATTGAACCAGCTCCAAAGATCCCTCAAACTATTGATAAAAAGTTCTTCTCACTTTATGAAAGAGCTGATATTCAAGAAATTATTCAAAATGCCAATAATGAATATTGGTATTGGTCTGACTTGAAATATAAGCCAAGGCCAGCGGACGTTTCTGCTGAGGATTTATGGGCTGTTGTTAAATTCAGCAGATTCATACTTAGGGGTTTTCAATGGAAAAAATATGGAATCACATTGCCAATCACCAATAGAATGCAGGCTCTGTGCCATTATTTTGACATGAACTTCGGAGGATCTTGGGACAATAGCTCAATTATTCCTAATGATGATAGAGAGCGATATCTAATTTCAGCTTTGATGGAAGAAGCTATATCTTCTAGCCAGATGGAAGGTGCATCTACTACACGAAGAGTTGCAAAAGATATGTTGAGAAAGAAGATATCTCCGAGGAGTCGTTCTGAACAAATGATTTACAACAATTACAACTCGATTCGATTTATTGTTGACCACAAAAACGAGAAACTGACGAAAGAATTAATTCTGAACATTCACTTTCTAATGACCCAAAAGACTTTGGATGATGAAAATGATGCAGGTAAATTTAGATCCAACGATGATGTAGTAGTCGAAAACTCTATCACATATGAAGTTGTCCATACACCACCAACATATACTGATATTCCTGAATTTGTTGATGATTTGTGCAACTTTGTCAATGCTGAGGACTCTTCTAATGAGATATTTGTACATCCAATACTGAAAGCAATCTTCATCCACTTCCTAATTTCTTATGTCCACCCATTTGTGGATGGTAACGGAAGAACAGCAAGAGCCTTATTCTATTGGTATATGCTCAAGAAAGGTTATTGGTTAACTGAATACCTATCCATATCAAGAATAATATATAAAAGCAAGCCAAGTTATGAAAAGTCTTTCCAATATGCAGAAGCAGATGGAAAAGATATTGGATATTTTGTCAACTATCATTTGAGAGTCTTAGATTTGGCTTTTAAAGACTTGAAGAATTATATTGAAAGGAAAATCATTCAAAAGCAGAATAGCGTTGACTTCATGAAGTTGGGCAATATTAATGAACGTCAAGCTGTGATTTTGTCGCTAGTTCGGGACAATCCTCAAATAGTGATTACAGTCAAGGAACTTGAGTCCAGATTTGCTGTTAGTCACACAACAGCAAAATCTGATCTTGATATGTTGGTCAATAACCAGTATCTTAAACGAATACCCGTGAATAAAGTTAAATCAGCTTACATTAAAGGAGATCGATTTGACGAGATAACGAAATCCTAGATATCAATTCCTGTCACAAATGATTAACCCGATAGTGTCCTGGGATTCATAAGAAACTGCCATCCTAGAGACCCCGGAGGCTCAAAATAACAAAAAAACCGAGGCTGAAAAATCAGTCTCGGTTCCTTTGTGCGTGATTGTTGACAATAATCGAACCTTCTTGGAGGATTATGAAGCTCTTTTTATGCTCGCGGCCAGAATTATTGCTTGTGTATGGTTGAACTATTCTAATCCGGTGATTACCATTGAACCGCCTGAAGTCAGACATGAACTGTGGTCCGCCTTGCCTGTAAAGTAAATGAAGCTGCCGCCTGACAGATTTGCGGATATCTTCTCGTTGCAATTGATTCTAGCGATGCTGGCTCCGCTCAAATCGCCAGTAAACTGATCAGTTTCAAAAGTATAGAGGTCTCCATTTACCGAAGATTTCAACTGGGATGCACCACTGAGAAGGGTTTTAACTTTCGAAGCATATCCATTCAAAGAAGTCTCAGATGCACCGGAAAGAACCATTTCAAGCTTGTTCACATCAACAGAAAGATCAATTCGAGAAGCTCCCGAGGCAAGAATCTTGAGTTCGTTTCCGACGATTTTCTTCTCAACGGAGATCGATGAAGCTCCAGAAAGTTCCAAGCCTTTCAGATTAGCAAGATCGGAAGGAATCTGAACTGTAGTATGTGGATCGTCTTTGAAGCGTGTTCCCATTTTGTATCCGAAAACTAACGAGCCCCCAACATTTCTGATTGTAATCCTGTCGGCAAGAGCAACGTCAGTGTTGACTGTCACCTCCGATACATCGTCCGTCACAATTGCCTCTATTCCATGTTCTACGGACAGTGAAGTAATTTCATTTGTACTGAAAGTGAACTCTGTTCTTTCACCTTCCAGTTCAATTTTTGAGCAGCTGCAAATAACGGCTGCAGAAAAGAAAAGCAAAAATAATCTTTTCATCTTTATGTAAATAAGGATGCAAATGTACAAATTTTTTGGTCATTTGCGAAGGAATAGATTTTCAATGACTTAAGGAAACGAAAAAAGGGACAACCTCATCAGAGATTGTCCCTTTGTGCGGGTGAAGGGACTCGAACCCATACGCGCGAGGCATCAGATCCTAAGTCTGACTTGTCTACCAATTTCAACACACCCGCAAAACCTTCCGGAAGGCCCGTAACAGGGGCCCGTCGCCAAGGCAGACAATTGGAAGCCGTCTGCCTCCGTGTCCGGAAGGAGTGCAAATTTAATGACAAAATCGGAATCTGCAAAGTCGCGGATTCCGATTCAGGTATGGGTATGCGGTTTCAAATTACTGCTCTTCTTCACGCTGGAGGCGTTCCTTGTAGATGGCTTTCATCCGAGCGGCCCTCTTCTTCACGGATGGCTTCTCGAAGGACTTGCGAGCCCGCAGTTCGCGGATCGCGCCGGTTTTCTCGAATTTTCTCTTGAATCTCTTCAGAGCCCTATCGATGTTTTCGCCTTCCTTGACGGGAACGATGATCATAACTTTACCACCTCCTTTTTCTTTTGCGGGTGCAAAGGTAGAAAAAAATCATTTATTTTTCAAAATATTCATAAAAGTTTCCATTCCCTTCGTCGCGACTTCCTTGATGTGATGGACCCGGCTGTCGGACACCGGCACATCTTGGGGGTCGATGATGTAGATGGGCACGCCCGCACCGGCATAACGATATAGCCCAGCAGCGGGATAGACGTTCAGGGAAGTTCCCACGATCAATATGATGTCCGCCTCCATGACGAGGTCGATCGCTTTCCCGATGCTCGGTACGGCCTCTCCGAAAAATACAATGTGCGGCCGGAGTTGGGAGCCGTTCGGGGCTTTATCCCCGAGATGGATTTCACCGTAGCCGATGTCGAAGACTTCTTTTTCGGAAAACCCGTCCTGATCGTTGAAGCTGTTTTCGGGACGGACTTTGGTCATCTCTCCGTGCAGATGGAGCACCCGGGTGCTGCCTGCCCTTTCGTGCAGATTGTCCACGTTCTGGGTGATCACCGCTACATCGTAGTCCTGCTCGAGACCGGCGATGGCGAGGTGCGCGGCATTCGGCTGCACTTCTTGCAGCTGTTTGCGTCGAACGTTGTAGAAATCGAGGACGAGTTTCCGATCCCGGTACCATCCGTCGATGGATGCTACATCGTAGGGGTCGTATTGGTCCCAGAGTCCGCCGTGGTCTCTGAATGTCTTGATGCCGCTTTCCGCGCTCACGCCCGCGCCGGTGAGGACGACGATTTTCTTCTTGCTCATATTACTTGTTACTTGAAATAGGTGTTGCGAAGCCAGTATTCAAATAGCGGGTCCAGGATGACTGGCTTCTCTTCCGGCCCCGTGAAGGAGAGGATCTCCTTCTTCATCAGCGCGTCCTTCAGCCGCTTCACGTTCGCTGAAGAATTGAGGGAATACTTCCGGATCACCTCCGACGTGCTGAACTTGGTGAAGCCGTCGATGATGGCTTTCAGCAGCCCGATCTGAAAGGTGGTGAGGTCGTTCATAGCGGCGATGAAGCGTCCCCGGTGGATCGCGATCATCATGTCGAGAGCTTCCAGCAGGACGGGCTCCATGATATAGCCCTTTGACAGGGAATCACAGATCGAGGTGAAGTGGTTGATGTAGAACAGGTTGCATTTGAACAACCTGCAGGCGCCCGCGAGCAGGTCCCGGTCGATGACCTTGCCGCTGGCAAGGAAACCCTTGATGACGTGTTCGATGATTTCTTTCTCGTGGACGGTGCTGAGCGGAACCCGTTCAAATCTACGGTAGAAGAAATGCCGCTTGACGAAGATGCTTTCCATTGCATTGACCTGCGAGCCGGAAAACAGATACGAGAAGTTCCGAACACCCTGTTCTTTCATTTCGTCCATCACCGCTTCCATGGCCTTGAACAGTTTCTCTCCGTTTTCCGTCAAGTCCAGATTCTGAAATTCCTCGATGATAAAGAACATCCGGTCACCCCGGTCCGCGGCGATCCGGTAGGGGAGCCGCAGCAGGGCCTCCAGATCTCGGTCGTCCAGATCCCAATTCGTCGAAAGAATGGCGTCCGTCTCTGAAAAGGCTTTCCGGTCGAAAACGAAATGCGTCCCGGCCAGATAACGGCCCATGAGCGCTTCATATTCATCCGGAGTCGAGGCGGCCATTCGGATGACATTGTTTCCGAATCGTTTGAGGAAGGATTCGAGCGAACGGATGTCCAGGGCTGTCATTTCTCCGGTGTAGAATTGCGTTCCCCGCATTCTAAGGTTCATGAAAGTTTGCTGGATGAGCGAGCGTTTTCCGGTCCCGACCGGTTCCCATAGCGCCACGTTCTCGCCTTGACCGAGAAGATTGCTCAGAATCATGCAATCTTCCTTTCGGCCGATGAAATGTTGGCCGGTTACGTACTTGTTGTACAGAAAGGGGCTGTCCATGGGGAAAACATTTTTGTTATTACAAATTTACACAAAAGATTCCGATCCGGGAAGGCAATTTTGAAAATAATTTTGCGAATTGAACGAAAATGTCTATTTTTGCAATCCGTTTTATGGCCGTGGAGCATTTTCAAGGGCTGCGGAAAGGCAGACGCTTGCGGCTGAAACTTTAAATAAAGTTTTGTTTTATGTATGCAATTGTAGACATTGCAGGCCAGCAGTTCAAGGTGGAAGCCGGAAAAGAGCTCTTTGTGAACCGTCTGAGCGCGGCCAAGGACACTTCCGTCGAATTCGATAAGGTACTGCTGATCGACACCGAGGGGAAGATACAACTCGGTGCTCCGTATGTCAAAGGCGCCGTGGTCAAGGCAACCGTTTTGGATGACGATGTCAAAGCCGACAAGGTGCTTGTATTCAAGAAAATACGTCGCAAGGGATTCCAGAAGCTCAACGGCCATCGCCAGAAGCTGACGAAAATCCGCATCGATGCGATCGCTTAATTCAGGAGGAAAAGATTATGGCACACAAAAAAGGACAATCCAGTTCAAAGAACGGCCGTGAGTCTCATTCCAAAAGACTCGGCGTCAAGAAATTCGGTGGAGAGGTCGTGAAAGCCGGCAACATCATCATCCGCCAGAGAGGTACGGTCCACTGCGCGGACAGGAATGTGGGGATGGGCAGGGATCATACCTTGTATGCGTTGGTTGACGGAACGGTCAAGTTCACGAAAAAGAAAGAAAACAAGTCTTACGTATCTGTAATACCTTTCGAAAACTAAATGCTGACCATAAAAACGCTCCGCGACAATCCGGAGCATGTGATTGAGAAGCTCGCGGTCAAGAATTTTGATGCGCGAGTTATTGTTGAAAGGGTGCTCGAACTGGATGCCAACCGAAGAGGACTCCAGACCGAGAGTGACGCCCTTGTCGCGCGGCAAAAAGTGAAGTCCGCGCAGATCGGCGCGTTGATGAAGGCAGGCAAGCGGGACGAGGCGGAAACCGCGAAGTTGGAAGTGACCGCCCTCAAGGAGAAATCTTCAGCGCTGCTGGCGCAGGCCGATCAAAACAACCGGGAATTGGAAGAACAACTCCTGCTGCTTCCCAACATGCCCTGCGACCTTGTCGCCCCCGGCAAGGGTGCCGAGGACAATCAGATCGTGAAGACGGGCGGACCGGAAGCGCATCTTCCGAAGGGCGCTCTGCCGCACTGGGATCTTGCCCGGAAATACGACATCATTGACTTCGACCTGGGTGTCAAGGTCACCGGAGCTGGATTTCCGGTGTACAAGGGCAAGGGCGCGAAACTCCAGCGGGCCCTCATCAATTTCTTCCTCGACGTCAACACGGCGGCAGGTTATAAAGAAATTGAGCCGCCCGTGATGGTGAATGCGGCTTCGGGTTTCGGCACCGGACAGTTGCCCGATAAGGAAGGGCAGATGTACCATATGGAACAGGACGATTTTTACATGGTTCCCACGGCTGAGGTTCCATTGACGAACCTCTACAGGGACATGATTCTGACCGAGGATCAGTTTCCCCAGAAAATCACGGCCTACACGCCCTGTTTCCGCCGCGAAGCGGGTTCCTACGGCAAGGACGTCCGCGGGCTCAACCGACTGCATCAGTTCGACAAGGTGGAGATCGTGCGCATCGAAAAGCCGGAGAATTCGTATGCCGCCTTGGACGAGATGATCGCCCATGTCGAGGACATTGTGAACCGGCTCGGTTTGAAGTACCGGATTCTGCGGCTCTGCGGCGGCGATTTGAGTTTCACCTCGGCCATCACCTACGATTTCGAGCTCTGGTCCGCCGCGCAAGAACGCTGGCTTGAGATTTCCTCGGTTTCCAATTTCGAAACCTTCCAGTCCAACCGGCTGCGTTTGCGCTACCGTGACGAAAACGGCAAGACGCAGCTTTGCCACACCTTGAACGGAAGCTCGCTGGCCCTGCCCCGAGTGGTCGCCGCCCTGTTGGAAGACAACGAGACCGAGGACGGGATCGTGATTCCGGAAGTCCTGCGTCCCTATACGCGTTTTGACAAGATTGACTGATTTTTGTAACTTTGCTCCTCAATGAAAAAGGAGAAAACGATACTCGGAATCGACCCCGGAACCAATATCCTTGGCTTCGGGGTCATTCACATCGACGCGAAGGGACCCCGTTTCGTGTCGATGGGGGTGATCGATCTCCGAAAAGAAACCGATCCTTTCGACAAATTGCGTCGCATCCACTCCGAGGTGGGCGCCCTGTGCGACAAGTACAATCCCGATGACTTATCGATCGAATCTCCGTTCATGGGGAAGAACGCCCAGGTCACCCTCAAGCTCGGAAGGGCGCAAGGGGCTGCCATAGTCGCTGCCGCGATCCGGAATATTCCTGTCTATGAATATGCGCCCCGCAAGGCAAAGACGGCGATTTGCGGGAACGGAGCCGCTTCGAAGGAGCAGGTTTCCATGATGGTGCAGAAGACCTTGCAGGTCGAACTCGACCCCCGTCATCTGGACGCGACGGATGCCCTGGCCATCGCCCTCTGTCATTATTATCAGCAGGAAAGCCCTTTGACGAATATCGGAGGCCGTTCAAGCTGGGAGAAATTCGTCCGGGCGAATCCGGATCGCGTCAAATAAAAAGTCGTCATTTCCATCTTTTTCTTGCTGCGGATTAAACCTTTTCACGGTTATATTGTCAAAAACAGTGAAATTAGTTAGTAGCGTTTATTATTATCGTGTTCTTATGAATCAAGCTTTCAAGAAATTCGCAGCCGCGATTTTCTCTCTTGTGCTGACGTGCACCTTTTCATTTGCCCAGTCGCGCGGTCAGGTTACTATCGTGCTTTCCGATTCCTCCAATGATGAAGCCGTCGGTTTCGCGACGGTTTCCTTGACGAGAGTGGGGGAAGAAAAACCATACAAATATGCCCTGAGCGATTCCAAGGGCAAGGCGGTCATTGATCGGGTGCAGCGCGGAAAGTATGTCCTAAAAGCGGAATTGTTGGGGTACAAGAATTTCACGAAAGAAATCGAAGTCTCCGGAAACTTGGATCTGGGCACGGTTAAAATGGATCTGGACAAGGAGATGCTGGACGCCGCCAGCGTTTCCGCTATTGGAAATCCCATTTTGGTCAAGAAGGATACGATCGAATACAACGCGTCTTCTTACAGAACGACTGAAAATGATATGCTGGAAGACTTGCTCAAGAAGCTTCCGGGCGTGGAAGTTTCCGAGGATGGAAGCGTGACGGCGAACGGGGAGCGGATTACCAAGATCACGATCGACGGAAAGACTTTCTTCTTGGATGACCCGCAGCTGGCGACCAAGAATCTTCCCGCCAAGATGGTCGAGAAAGTGAAGGTCGTGAAGAAGAAGTCCGAACAGGCTGAATTCACCGGTATCGATGACGGAAACGAAGAGACGGTGATCGACCTGGTCGTCAATAGAGACATGATGAACGGTATCTTCGGCAATGTCTCCGGGGGAGTGGGGCACGATCTTCCGGAGGCGCCCCTGAAATTTTCAGACGGTGACCTTCGCTATCAGTCCGGCGGCTTCATCGGACGATTCTCGGATAAGAGCCAGATCAGCCTTATCATGAACGGCAACAACACAAACAACCGGGGCTTCAATGACATTTCCGGCGGCATGATGCGCGGCATGATGGGGGGTGGCGGTATGGGCCGCGGTGGCCGCGGTGGCGGCGGTGGTGGCTTCGGTGGCGGCAGCGGAATCACGCGTTCCTGGATGGGAGGACTCAACGGTGCTCTGGATCTTTTTGACGACGACATGCAGCTTGGCGGAAACTATGTGTACAACACTTCGAACAGCACGGTCGAGGAGCAGAGCGTGAGGGAGAACTATCTGGAAGACGGATCTGTCTTAACCTACAACAACGGTTTGACGAGGCCGGGTTTTAACATATCCGGCTCCGACGGACACCGTTTCGGTATGCGTCTGGAACACAAGTTTTCGGAGAACACCTCCATCCTTTTTCAGCCGCAGGTGAATTTCGGAACCGGAGACTACCAGCAATTCTCTGACTTCAATACCTACCGCAGACAGGGTTCCGATTCCCATATGACCAACAACGGATTCAACAGCAACTTCGGCAGCAACAAGAACTGGCAGACAAACGGCTCTCTGCTGTTCCGGCAGCGTCTCGGGCTTCCGGGAAGAACGGTTTCTTTGATGACGAATTACAGTCTGGGCAACAACAACCTGGACGGCTACAACCAGTCCCTGACCGAGACCTTCGGAAAGGACGGGGTTTCTACGGGCAAGGATATCGTCAACCAGCGGTTCGACCAGTTGTCCCGGAACTCCTCCTTCAGCAGCCGTCTGGTCTATACCGAACCGCTCGGCGCCGGATTCTACGCCGAGGCCAACTACAGTTATAGCTGGAGCCAGAATCGATCGGAGAAGACCACGTACAACAGCGGCAGCAACGACGGTTTCGGTATGGAAAACCAACCCTATGTCAGAACCGGGGAAACTCTGGATGCTACCTATTCCAACAGCATCCTCAACCGGTATCAGACCCATCAGGCCGGAACGAACCTGCAGTTCCAGAATGAGAATCTGCGCGCGCAGATCGGTGTCTCGGTCATACCCACCATCACCCACAACGAGACGGACGGAAAGACGTATGACAGCAAGGTCGTGAACTGGGCTCCCTCCGCCATGCTCAGGTACGAGATGAATGACAACTCCAACATCAGGGTCACCTACAACGGTCGTTCCTCGCAACCTTCCACCTCGCAGCTGATGCCGGTTCCCGACAACTCGAATCCGCTGAATATCTCGCTGGGTAATCCGTATCTTCATCCCTACTTCAATCACAATCTCCGCACCGAGTTCCGCATGACGAACCGGCAGACGTTCTTTACGATCAACGCCGAGGTCGGGGGAGGCCTCGTTCAGGATCCCATTGTTTCTTCGATCTGGTACGATTCGAAGAGCGCGCAGTATTCCCTACCCGTCAACGGCCCGGCCTCGAAGAACGGAAACGCGCGGCTGACCATCAGCGCTCCTTTCGGACAATCCAACTTCTCGATCAGCTCGACGACCAATTCCAACTTCTCGCAAGCTTCTTCCTACGTCGGCAAAAGCGCTTTCGACATGTCATCCTACGACAGCGACGGAGACGGGATTTTCGACGACTACGATAGTTTCCACCAAGATTACCCGGATTTGGGCCAATCGAATCTGTTTTCCGAAAACAAGACCCGGAACCTCAGTTTCAACGAACGCTTGCGGCTCACGTACCGGAATGATTTCGTGAACATCGAACTCGGCGGAAGCACCCGGATGAGCAAATCCTGGTACACCCTGGCCAGTTCTACGAACCTGACGACCTGGACCAACCAAATCAACGGAGAGATGACCTGGACTCTTCCGAGCAACTTGGAATTCCAGGCCAGCGCGAATTACAACTGGTACCGCGGCTACACGACTCCCCAGGAAGCCGAGATCATCCTGAACGCGGAATTGAACAAAGGCTTGTTCAAAAACCAGTTCACCCTTTCGCTGCGCGCCTACGACATTCTGAACCAGGCGAAGAACCTGCTTGTGACGGATGCTTCCAACTACCATCAGGAGGTGCGAAACAACACCCTCGGGCGTTACGTCATCGTGTCTCTGACCTACCGCTTCGGCACATTCAGCGGCCGGGGGGGGAGGGGCGGTTTCCGGGGCCCGGGACGTGGCCCCGGCGGTCCCGGTGGTCGTGGTGGTCCCGGTGGTGGCGGTCCACCCATGGGCCCCCCTCCCGGATTTTAGGGATCATTCCGCAGCGGCAGGACCGGAGGTGTACCTCCGCCAGCGCTCGATCAGCGCTGTCATGTCCGGCGGAAGAGCGGAGTCGAATTGAATCCATTGTTTTGACCCTGGGTGCGCGAAGCCCAGGGTTTTTGCATGCAAGGCTTGCCGCGGACAGATTTGGAAACAGTTTTGGATGAACCGCTTGTATTTTGCGTAAATGGTCCCTTTCCGGATTTCCGCGCCGCCGTACCGTTCATCGTTGAAGATGGGATGCCCGATGCTGCTCATGTGAACCCGGATCTGGTGCGTCCGGCCGGTTTCGAGTTTGCATTCGACGACGGTGATGTATCCGTAGCGTTCGAGCACCCGGTAATGGGTCAACGCATGCTTTCCGATTTCGGAATCGTTCGGGAACACTTTGAACTTCAGGCGGTCGGAAGGATCTCGGCCGATGTTTCCATCGATTGTTCCTTCCGCTTCTTTCAGATTCCCCCATACCACGGCTACGTAGCGTCGTTCGATGGAATGTTCGAAAAACTGCTTGGCCAGTTTGATCTGCGCCTCATCGTTTTTTGCCACCACCAGCAGGCCGGAGGTGTCCTTGTCGATCCGGTGGACCAGGATGCCCATCCGCTCATCTTCAGCTTCCGGTCCCTGGGACAGCCCCAGATGGAAAGCCAGGGCATTGATGAGGGTTCCGTTGTAGTTCCCGTGCCCGGGATGGACCACCATGCCGGCCGGCTTGTTCACGACCAGAATGTCCGAGTCTTCGAAAACGATGTCAAGCGGGATGTCTTCCGGAAGTATTTCCACGCCTCGGCGCCGATAGGGCATCATAAACTTGATGATGTCCCCGGGGCGGACAATGAGGTTCGCCTTGACCGGCTTGTCATTGACCAAAACATACCCCATGCGGATCGCGCACTGCACCCGGTGCCGAGACGTATCTTCCAGGCGGGCGGCCATGAATTTGTCCACGCGCATCGGTTCCTGCCCGGGATCGACATTCAAGCGGAAATGCTCGAACATGCCCTGCTCTTCATCCTCGATGTATTCTTCAGGATCGCTATGGAGAAGGTCCTCTTCCATCAGGGTTCCTCTTCCGTGAGAACTTCGGTTTCCAATCTGAGGTACAGACTGACGTCCGAGCCTATGATGATGGGTGCCTTGGACGCGCCGGGGGACTGCCTGTACACGACCGCGTTCAACGAGTCGGAATAGGTGCGGATGTTGGAATCGAATTGCAGCCTGCTGATATTGAGCGAATTGTCCTGGATGGCGTCGACGGCACGCAAATATTTCATGCCGTTGACATCCGGGACATACGTCAGGTTGTCTTCCGGATTCAATCCGACTACCAGATCGATTTCGGATCCCGTCTCGATCTGTCTGCCCGGCCGGATCTCATGGTTGCGATGGATCTGGCGGAGCACGTTGTTGGTCGCCATATCGCTGACATAGATGAGTCTTCCTAGCGCAAGTCCCTTGGACAGCAGTTCCGCCTTGGCCTGCCGCATGGAATAGCCGACCAGATTCGGCATGCCCACCTTCTTCGCATTCATCGCATTGATAGTCAATAGAATCCTCCTTCCCTGCTTGACCTTGCTGCCCGCTTTCGGATTCTGGCTGTACACGGCCCCGCGTTCCATTCTTCTGACGAAGATGGAATCCGTGACATCCACCCGGATTCCGGCATTCGCCGCCTCGCGCTGCGCTTCCTCCAGGGACAGGTTGCTGAAATCGGGGACGAGGATCTCCCGGTTGTGCCTCGTGACCACACCCAAGAGGATATTTGCGGCCAGCACCAGCAGCAGGATAAATACGATGGCTCCCAGCAGGTTTTTTACGATCCAATGCTGAAAGAACCCTTTTTTCTCTTTTTCAGTGTTTTCGGCCATATTCATAAACGTTTGAAAACAAGATCGAACAGACTGCCCCCGAACACGGTGATCCCGATGATTATCAGTACAATGCCCGTCACGCGGTTCAGCCACATGATTGTCGCCATCCGGAAAGCCCGTCTCCAGTGCCCGAAAGCCCTGGAAAACAGATACCAGTAGGACATCGATCCCAGGGCGACGGCTAACAGGATCGGAAACACGCCTGCCTTCGGGTGGCTGAGACTCACTTTAAAGAAAGCGAACAGGGCGAACATGACGAAGATCGCGCCCGGGTTCGACAGGGCGGTAGCCACCGCCTGCAGGTAATCTCGGATGGACGGGCCCCGCTCTTCTTGCGCGGACTTCATTTTCCGGAACGGATCCTTGAACGCCATGGCGAATCCCATCCCCGAAATGATCAGGCCGCCGATCAGGAAGATCCACAACTGGTGGGCCCCGATGAAATCCCGGGCGATCGCCAGCGCGAAAATCGAAATCGTCGCATAGATCGTGTCCACGGTCGTGGCGCCCAATCCAGTGGCAAATCCGGCCCGGCTTCCGTAGCTCAGAGATTTCTGAAGAACCAGAATGGCGACCGGTCCGATGGGAACCGACGCGCATATTCCGATAATGAAAGCCTTCAGGATCTGCAGCAGCATGCTACAAAACTACGAAATAAATGTGAAAATGCTATTTTGCGCGCATATAGATCTGGATGGGACATCCGGTCAGATCGAAATGCTCCCGGAGCTTGTTTTCCAAGAAACGCTTGTAGGGTTCCTTGACGTACTGCGGAAGATTGCAGAAGAAAGCGAAGGCCGGAAATTTCGTCGGGAGCTGGGTGATGTACTTGATCCGCACATACTTCCCTTTCCATGCCGGCGGGGGATAGTTCTCGATTTCCGGCAGCATGACTTCATTCAGTTTCGCTGTCGTGATCTTTCGGGAATAGTTTTCATAGACGCGGGCGGCTGCGTTCAGCACGTCCAGGATCCGCTGCATCTTCACCACGGAACTGAAGATGACGGGCACATCGTTGAAAGGAGCAATGCGCTTTCTGAGCCCGGCTTCGTATTCCTTCAGGGTGTTGTTATCCTTTACGAAAAGATCCCACTTGTTTACCACCAGCACGCATGCTTTCCGGTTGCGGAGAATCAAGTTGAAGATGCTCATGTCCTGGGCTTCCATCCCCGTCATGGCGTCGATCATCAGGATGCAGACATCCGCCCGCTCGATCGCCCGGATGGATCGCATCACCGAATAGAACTCCAGATCCTCGTTGATTTTGGCTTTTTTCCGCATGCCGGCGGTGTCCACCAGCATGAACTCGTGTCCGAATTTGTTGTAGTACGTGGAAATCGAGTCCCGTGTGGTCCCTGCAACCGGGGTCACGATGTTCCGTTCCTCTCCAAGCAGGGCGTTGGCCAGAGACGATTTTCCAACGTTCGGCCTTCCGACAATGGCGATGTGCGGCAGGTCGGGACGATCTTCCTCCGCCGGCGGCGCTTCCGCGGGCAGCTGTCTCACGATCTCGTCCAGCAGATCCCCGGTCCCGCTTCCGTTGGCAGCGGAAATGCTCCAGATTTCTCCCAGCCCGAGAGAATAGAACTGGTAGGCATCGAATATCTTCTCTCCAGAGTCCACCTTGTTCACGGCCAGTACCACGGGCTTGCCGCTCCGGCGGAGCATCCCGGCGATTTCCGCATCATAGTCGGTGATGCCTGTAGCCGCTTCCACCATGAAGAGTACCACATCCGACTCTTCGATCGCGATGATGACCTGTTTGCGAATGGCTTCTTCAAACACATCCTCCGAACGGGTTGTCCAACCACCGGTATCGACCACGGAGAATTCCGTTCCGCACCACTCGCATTTTCCGTAGTGGCGATCTCGGGTCACGCCTGCAGTCTCGTCAACAATAGCTTTCCGCGTGCCTACAAGGCGGTTGAAAAGAGTGGACTTGCCGACATTCGGTCGTCCTACGATTGCTACGAGTGCCATTTGTTACGCTTTATGTTTATCTCTGAATTCCTGCAGGTAGAATCCGCAGTCTTGACAGGAATCGGAACAGGTGGTGCAGTCGGCATTTTTCCGCGCGTTGCGCCGCATCTCTTGCTCCAGTTCGTGCATGCATTTGATGCCGCGTTTGCGCATCTCCTCGTTCCGGCTGACTTCGGTTTCAGGAAAGCGTCCTTTCACGATGATGCCGACGCACATCGCGAGGATGCATATTCCCAGAAAAAGAATGGCAGCGAGGAGGGTTTTCATGTGCTAGAAGATGAATTCCGTGCTCACGGGTTCGTAATGGTAGACCTTGCGGATGATGGAAGCGAAGGTTCCTGTCATGGACACGACCTTGATCTTGCAGGCGTCCGGCCCCTCCTTGAGGGGAATCGTGTCGGTCACGTAGACTTCCTTCAACGAGGAGGCATTGATCCGATCGTAGGCGGGGCCGGAGAGAACGGGGTGCGTCGCGCAGGCACGTACGCTGGCGGCTCCTTTTTCCGTCAACAGATCCGCCGCTTTCGTCAGGGTTCCCGCCGTGTCGATCATGTCATCCACGATCACGATGTTCTTGTCCTCCACATCTCCGATAACGGACATGGAAGTAACCACGTTGGCTCTTTCGCGGGATTTGTGGCAGATGATCACCGGGCAGGCGAGTTCCTTGGCATAGGCGTTCGCCCGCTTCGCTCCACCCATATCCGGAGCGGCGATGGCCATGTTCTCCAGATTGAGCGACCTCAGATACGGAATGAAGACCTTGCTGGCATAGATGTGGTCCACCGGAATGTCAAAGAAACCTTGGATCTGATCCGCATGAAGGTCGCAAGTCATGATCCGGTCCACGCCCGCTGCCCGGAGCAGGTTGGCGACCAGTTTGGCGCCGATGGAAACCCGCGGCCTGTCTTTGCGATCCTGGCGGGCCCATCCGAAGTAGGGCATCACGGCGATGACGCTGTCAGCGGACGCGCGTTTGGCGGCATCGATCGTCAGAAGCAGTTCCATGAGATTATCCGTGGGAGGAAAGGTTGATTGGATGATGAATACCGTAGCGCCTCGCACGCTGTCCGTGAAGGAGGGGACGAATTCACCATCGCTGAACTGGGTGACTTCGGAGGCTCCGAGATGATACTGCTCGTCTCCGTCTCCGATCTTGTTCAGTTCCGCTACGACCTTGCGTGCAAAGTCCTTGGAGGCCCGGCATGCAAACAATTCTATTCTGTGTTCAATATACATGGTTAGATCAATAGTATGTTAATGTTGTCATGTCTTTTTCATCCCGTTCTTTCCAAAAGGGTTCCGATGTAATCCAGAATCTCCTCGCGTCCGGAACCGGTCTTTGCCGAAGAAGCGAATATCGGAGGGAATTCTTCCCATTGTTCGCTCAATATTTCCTTGTTTCGCTCGATCTGCGCCTTCAGCACGTTCGGCCCTTGTTTGTCGGACTTCGTAAAGATGAGGGCGAATGGAACCCCGTTTATGCCGAGCATTTCCAGGAACTCCCGGTCGATCTTCTGGATGTCGTGCCGGGAATCCACCAGGACAAAGAGGATCACCATTTCCTGCGAATGCAGGACGTAGTCGAGGATCATTTTCCGGAGCTGCTCCCGGCCATCCTTGGAAATCTTCGCGAAACCGTAGCCGGGCAAGTCGACCAGATACCAACGGTCGTTGATGAGGAAATGGTTGATCAGCCGGGTCTTCCCGGGGGTCGACGAAGTCTTGGCCAGCTTTCGGTTTCCGCAGAGCATGTTGATGAGCGAGGACTTGCCCACATTCGACCTTCCGATGAAGGCGAACTCGGGCAGTTTGCGTGCCGGCTTTTCGCTGACTCGGGTACTGCTGGTTACAAATCTGGCATCGTTGATGGTCATCCGTGGGCGTTCCCTTTTTATTGTGGAACAAATATAGGAAAAAATACGCACTTCGCTGAAAAAACGATACCTTTGTAGAAATCAGACCGGCGCCCCGCTCGTCCCCTTCACCGACTACGGCGCGCGGATGTACGACCCCGCCGTCGGCCGCTGGCTCAGCCCCGACCCGCTGGCCGAGAAGTACTACGGGATCAGCCCGTATGTCTTTTGCGGAAACAACCCGGCGAACTTCATTGACCCGGATGGGAGAGACTGGGTGGAATCCAAAGATGGAACAGTTAAATGGCGAGATGATGTATATTTGCAAATTAGTGGGGATTACTCTTATGTTGTAGGCTTACAAAAAGGTGAAACATATAGAGGCAAGATATATAGGCGTTTTGAAAATATAGGCGATAAAACTTATAATGATGTTATTTATCATCCAGATAAATCAATTACTTCTAGTACAAAGGAGCGTCTAGATATTGATGGAGTTGTAACAAGAGACAATGGTTCTTTCGATACATATGATTTTGGTGTATTGGCGGGTATAGTTGCTGCAACACAAAGAAGTTATGGGAATCCTAAACCATTTGATTTTTTGGGAATAGGAACAGGCTATATTAAGTTGAAAACATAATCACAATTAACTTCTAATTTGACATGAAAAAACCAAGGATAATATTATTTCTCTTAATAATAAATTTATTGGGTTGTTATAATTCAAATAGTATCCTGCCTAAAGCCAAAATAAATCATCTTGAAAAATATCATTGTTGGCCATACGATGTGACTGTTTATTCTGTGAAGAATATTAAAATTGACTCGTTATTTTACACCTATCCATTAAAACAGTATTTTGGCAATAATACAAAGTACAATATCTCAACTTGGAAGAAATATGATGATTCGGATTGGAAGAAATATGATGATTCAGATACTTTGATTTGGTCCG
>JGI24711J26586_10001179_pt1 | contig 20316 bp, 21 predicted proteins | sample BioPla3DNA1_FD_26586 | JGI IMG/M metagenome (IMG submission 26586)
TGTCGTACATAATCAGCCGACTGAGTGCTTTGTAGTCCTTTGTCGTCATAACACCTTTGCTGAAAGTTATGCGCCAAAGGTCGGTTAATAATTCAGGATTGCTGCATTACTGTTACCGTTTTTGCTGCACGCTTGTTACCGATTTTGATGTACTGTTGTTGCTATTTTTGTTGTACTCCCGTTACCATTTTTGCTGCATTTCTCAATTCCGTTTACAACTACAGCAAGTCGAGCATCTCCAGGATGATCAACTATATCCGCAAGGAGGTGGACGTGTGGCTTCATCGCGGTCTGGACGCCATTATCGGCGAGAAGTTCCCCGGGGCGGCCTTCCAGCGCTGCACGACGCATCTCAAGCGCGGCATGATGGCCCGTGTGCGCCACGGGGACAAGAAAGCGCTTGCGGATGACATGCGGGAGGTGTTCAGGACCGGGGACAAGAATTATACAATCGAACAGGGTATCCGGGCATGGAAGGACATGTGCCTGAAGTGGGGCAAGGACTACCGCGGCATCCGCGCCCTGGCGGACGACGAGGACATCGCATTTTACTTCACGTACCTGAACTACGCCCCTCGGATCCAGCCGATGATATACACGACGAACTGGATCGAACGGCTCCAAAAGGACTTCCGCAGGGTCACCCGCATGCGCGGCGCGATGCCGGACGAGGACTCGGTCATCGTCCTGATGGGAAAGACGGCGATGGACAAGGAGTCTTACGGCCGGGTGATCCCGAGGATCAGGGAAGACAGGACTCTCTTTCCCTCCGAAACAACGTGAAAAGGAGAATAAGAAACTCATTGAGGAGCCGGTCTCCTTGCAGGACAGGAAAATTGATGTAACTTTGAACGTTCTTTAAATTGCAGACTGCGGTCTGGACACACTTTTTGAAACACTACCCTCCGTTAGCCGTATCCTCGAGGAAATTGGAGGAACGAATATCATTCTTGTCCTCAAGAAACCAGTGCACGGCATTCTCGTCACCTTTCTCGAGGATATCCACAGCCAGCGGTTTGAAGCGGGCTGCCGCCTTAGTCACAAGCACACCCGTGCGCTGTGTGCCGCGCGCCTGCTTACGCAACCAGGCACGCGTTTTTGCCATATCTCTGGTCAATACGATGGGGTAGCGGTCTTTGATCTTCGAATAGATGATCGCAGCAGTCTCTGGCAAGAAACTAAAGTCTGTTATTTGCGGGACTACCGTATTTTTACCAATGTATGCAAGGAAGTCATCATATTTTTCCATACCTCTGTTTCTTTGTTTCAATGAGTTTCAACACTGGAGCTTCTCCTTCTTTTCCTTCAGGAATGATTGGATTATCAGAAGGAAGTATAGCTATGGAATTAGGATCATTTTCACCAATAGTCCATGCCTCACGGAAATCTATGTTAGTAACAGGGATCACACGTGGGTATTTCTTGTTGGGATCTGACGACATCTGGTTGTTAGAAATCTCGGTTGCCGTGATGCCGGCATAATGGAACTTGGAATATAATGCTTTGAACATCCGCATATTGGTATCATCTGTTGATTGCATCAGATGGAATCGAGAGGTTGCAACAACAGACCTTGAGTACTTGTTTTCATCAGCCTCTAAGACTTTCTCCATGTCGGGAGCAATAATTACTTTGTACCACTTTGGATGCTCTGCATCAACTCCGGTTATGAAGGTAAGCTTCAGATTGAGTTTCTTTGCACGAAAATCTTCTTCCCATTTCTCGAATATTTTTTGAGCATATTTGAAGTCTTTGTAAAGCAGAATCAAGATAGCTGGCTTCGAACCATCATAAGCCATCATGTAACCACAACCTGACCACTTAGCCTTATCCCATAACGGATAGTCAAAAAGATCGGTAATAATCTGAGTCGCCTGTTTACCCTTTGCCTGATATTGCGAACTGCTGCTCTGGGTCTTAACTGGATACTTTTTCATATCCTTATTCCACCAGAGTTCAAGATAACTTCGATAATCAAGCAGGAAGCTGAGTTTGAATTCTCGATGGTAATTACCGAGTATAGCCAGTCGCTCACCAATATTGTCTTCTGTTTCCTTTTTCTTGAACAGAGCATCTATGTCTTTTGTCATAGAGTTCTGTGTAAGGAAGTTTGCTAACAGGTGTGCAGCAGTATTCCATATCTCCTGATCGCTGGCTGTCTTTTGATTAATCTTAATCGTGTATTCGTTTGTTCTACCGCCCTTCTTGACTTCTGTTTTTCCGGATGTTTTAACCTTTATATTAAGACGAATCTCAGGTGTGGTAACAGCCATATCTGACTGAGTCATGGTAGCCATATATGTTTCTAAGAACGCCAAGAACATTTCAGCATAGGCTTGGATGCGCATATCACCTCTAAAATTGGCCTTTATATGACAACCAGATATAAGAGTTTCAATCTCGCTCATGTCCTTTGATGAGAAAGATAAAGGGAAAAGGGATATACCGGACTTTGACATTTGAACTATTCTGTCCTTCCAATCCTTATCTTTCATGAGGTTGTCTTTAAACTCTGAGCTCAGTTCGTCTTGGTAGTCTAAGGTGTAAAGTGCAGCATCCTTAGAAACACATAATCCGAAGACTTCACATAGAGAGGGTAATAACTCCCATTGTGTATTATCCGGTGTTGAGGACAAGATAATTGTAGCAAGTATTGAATCGAGTTCAACCCTTTGCTCGTTATATGAATTATCTGCAAACGATGGATGAGCACCAACCATCATCTCAAGCATAGAGAACCAATTGAAGAAGGAGTTCAGTTGACCAACCTTCAGTTCTAGTCTGCAGAGCTCAAATAGAACAGTTACAATAATATGATCAAATGCGCCTTCTGTTTCCGTCTTGTGGAAAAGGAGCGATAAGGTCTTGACAAAAAGAACCTTTGCACTATACATCAGATCCAAACCTTGGTAAGACATTGCCAGCATAGCAGATGCCTGCACAAGGTTACCCTTGGTGGCTTCTTTCTGATATAATATAATGCATTTACCAAAATGCTTGAGGGCAAGCTGGAATTCTTTTTGATTCAAATTTTGTACACCTCGGTCGTAATGAATCTCGGCAGAGGCTATCTCAGACTTCATTTTGCTATTTATCTCAGCTATCGTATCAACGATTCCCTCATAAATAGGGTTGTTACCAATTAACGCTCCTGCTTGGTTGAGGATAAGAGCATGAGTATCAAAAGGAATATCAATATGTGCAACAGAACTCTGTATTGCTTCATTAAGCTGGAGCAAAGTGTCCTCTATATCCTCAGATGCACGGAGTTCCTTAAACAGCTTTGACTCTAAGGTGCAAATCCTTAGATACAAGAAGGAACTTTGGTGTACAGAATCCTTTGACAGACTATCGTACAAAGACTGCCAATACTCATTTTCTTTTGCTATATCAGGCTCTGTTTTGAAGAGCTTGCAATCAACGGATGTTGTGATCAAGTTGCGAAGGTTATACAGTTTTTCAACACGTGCTGTATTGATCTCCTGATTTAATATCTCCTTCAATTCGAGATATCGCGCAAACATTGCATCGGCATCCTCGTACCAATAGAATGCCGTCCAAGCCTTTTGGTAGATGACATTGAAAACCTGTTGCTTTGTACCATGGAGTTTAGCTTGCTCCAATGCTAAAGCGAAACGACTGTTTATTGTGTTCTTAGGTTCTTCCAACTCTCTACATAAGATGGCTGCATTCAGAAGATCCTCAACGTATGATGTGTTTAGCGCTTCGCTTACGGTGGTTGATTGTATCCTCTCGTCTATCTCGTTGAGCTCTTTACGCCTTGCTTTATCGTTTGGGCCTTCCTCAACTTTTTCCTGAAGTTGTCCACTCAGGTTAAGTGATTTGATGGCTATATTGTAGCATCCGTTTTCATATACGGATTGCTTATACCAGTTCAGGTCGAGGATTGTTACCTCAACATTGTACGCCTTCTTGTATTTGTCGAATAAGTCAGCTTTGTTCTTTGAAGATACAGTTTGGTTCGTGCAAAAAAAGATCTTGTTGAAACCTCTTTTTGTGTTAACAATCTTCTTGACGTCACTCTCTATTTTTGGCTTCCATTCGGATTTGCAGCTGATAGCAAAAGCCCACTTCTGGTTGCCTTTACAAGCGTCAGCATAATACCATTTGTCGGATATTTCCTCATCTACTGGATGTGTTTCTATATCCGTTTTACCATCGCCACCACCTGTTGGTCCTGTTTGAGGAATCAAATTAGGAGTAATGAGTTTGCAAACCATTTGTCGCGTCAGATCTTCGAACAGATCCTGCTTCATGTCGGTAGAGAGCTTGCTCATCGTAAACTCAAACAGTTCTGGAGTCATTTCATGATTGGCACGAGAATCTGAGAAGTAGTATGGACGCATTTTTCGGTACAATTTAAAAGGATTTCTGACATCCTTCAAATCGACTTTAATGCCTAATATGTTTTTGATGGTTGATTCCATTGAACTGATACCTTAATTAATTGTTTGAAACTGTAGAGCTGGCTTCAAAGAAGTGAGCAGAGCCAATTTAAAAGCTAATGTATAGGAAGGTAAAAGCAGACTTTTCCTTCTCCTCTGCATCAACAGACGGTAATGCTGCAATCACTTCATGGTCGTCAAAGCCTTTTATATCAGCTATTCCGAAGGAATTTAGATCTTCTTGAATTGTCATAATGAAAGCGATTATTAGGTGTTAGATGTTAGGTGTTAACTATTACCTCAAAACTAGTTAATATCCTTGTCGTAAATATTTGTGACATGAAACAGAATCTCGCAATAGAGCTACTCCCTCTTCCCCGGCATCCTGTCCACAAACGTCCTTTTCACCAGTTCCCAGGCGGGTTGGGGGTCAAAGTGGGTCGCATCTTCTCGGAGGAGGATACCAGTATCGCAAAGGAACTCTGGATCTTGCAACTTCATCTCCATGTTCTGCACGAACTGCTTATAGGTTGGTGCCTTTTCCATAACGAACTCCATGTAGCGGTTGTAACACTCCAGTACACGTTCCACATCGAGTTTGCCACTCTGAATTGCTAACTGTAAGTCCAGTAGATCGCGACCCTTCTTGCGCTGGTATAGCGCACGAAGCTTAGTGCCCACTAGCTCATCCAGCTTGTAGGTTGTCAACTCGCACTTACCATTGAACCAAGAGTTATCTACTTCGAACGGCACCTTGTCTAGCCCCAACACGTTGAAATGCTCCATGCAGTTGATCTCCACTTTCAGGCGGATAGGCTGTACTGGCGGCACCTCACTCTCCATTCGGAACAGCATCGTATTGTTGTATCGCTTCGGTATAGTCACACGATCGGGCATCCAGTCGAGCACCTCACCCAGACGGAAAAGAATCGGCTTGATAGGCCCCGGATTTATCTGCACAAGGTCGATGTCTTCACTGTATCTTGACTGTGGCAGCAGGTGCAACTTATGCAAAGCCGTACCACCTCGGAAAGCCAGTTGTGAAGCTAAGAACTCATCGCTGAAGATACACACCAATGCCTTGCAGATGATAAGGTCCTGCTCTATCATGAAGGGCTCTTGCCACGGTGCTTTGTCATGCCACTCTTGTATAAAGTATTCTGGTATCATATTTCGTCAATTTCAAGTTCATAATTCTCGATCACCTTCCAACGCTCGTTCACCGGCATATTCTTGCTCACCGGCATCGACTGCTTCAAAGGCACCTTGCGGAACGTCTTGCCCGTCTTCATCAGCAGGCCATACAGAGCATCCGCCAAATCCGTTTCTTCGATATAATCCAGCAGATAACCCAAACGCTGAATCACAGCAGCCGTGAAATACTCCAGCAGTGGCAACTTACTCTCGCCAAGCTTCATCCTTTCGGCTAACTCAATCAGCACCTCCGTTGCACGACTCAATCCACCCACCTTCTTCTCCTCGGCAACGATGTCCAATGCTGTCAGTTCTGCGTCGGCCACATTCATATAGCCCGATTGCGTCTTCACTTGATGCACAAATTGCATGGGCAGATTCTTCCTCAAAGTAAATTCCAAACGCGTACCGTTCTTTACGCCCGAACGAATGCAACTACCATTCACCATCGTCTGGAACACCATCGTCCGCTGATGACCTGCCCCCTCAAAGGCTGCTGCCGTCAGCAGAGCCACATAGTAATCACGCCCCATAAACTTCATCAGTCTGTCCATATAGAACGAAGGCGGCACCACACCCTTCAGCTTGTATTCTGTTGGTATGGTCACGTAGAAATTCTGCCAAGGCGACATGATCACCCCACGCTTTCTCATACGCACAAGACTGTTGATGAGCGCATCGTCTGATATAGGTAAACCGATAGCCCGCACATCCTCCTTCGTGAAGATGTACTGCCCCCTAATCATTCTTGCGGTCACCCAATCCTGTAGAATTTCGATATCTTCCATCATGATTAAATTGTTAATTATATGCAAAAACAATCAAATTATGATGGTTTTTGCATTTCAATTGCAAAATTATACTTTTCCACGCACATACACAAATATATCTTTAAAGTTTCGCAAGTGATTTAGGCGACGATTTGTATTTGGTCGAAGGCCGCAACAAGGGTAATGGTGCAACAAGTAACTTTGAATCGACATTTTTTGGCAAAGAAGAATGTACAAATTTTGGCAAAGAAAAATGTACATTTTGCCAAAGAAACCAAAGGTATCCATAGATTTTGTAAATCCGGAATTGTTCCGAGGGCAGTCGTTGTTAGCCAGGACCAATTTCCTGTGGTTTTGGTCTTGGGCCGGCTTTTTTGCCCCCAGTCAAGCCCGTATTCCCGCATTTCCGGTCCTGGGATGCCCTTCCGGGCGGCAGCCAAGACCGGTTTCCCGTGTTTCCCGTCCTGGCTGAATATTCTTCCACCGAATCCGTGCGAGTTCTTCGGAATTTACAAAACCCGGACACGGCAATCGTTCTTGGAGGGGCCTGGGAGGCCGATCGGTGTGAAAAGAGGGCGAATATTTTGGCTGATTTTTCACGCTCATATGCCTTGTACAGCCCTGGGAGCGGGATCGGCGTGCCCGCACTTTGTAAATCCCGAATTGTTCCGATGGCAGCCGGTGTTAGCCAGGACCAATTTCCTTTTTGACAAATACGGGCCAGACCGAGACAAGTTCTACACCACATATTCAAGCAAGGTACCCCAAAATATGTCGATGTGATCAAAAGTTTTGAGAAAAAAGAGCAGAGTAAGTGATTTGTGGCGGAAAAGGTTGTAGTGTTATAACCATTTTAAAAACATTTTGTATCTTCGTGCTGATTATTGATATATTCGCATCCGTATGAAGTATCTTACTATCGAGAAGGCATTGGCAGCGTGGCGGGATTTGCAGCCGCTGTCGGAAAAGGACAGGAAGAGGCTGAGCCGCCGCTTCACCGTGGACTTCAACTACAACAGCAACCACATCGAGGGCAACACACTGACGTATGGTCAAACGGAAATCCTGCTGCTCTTCGGCAAGGTGATTGGCGAGGCGGACGTGCGCGATGTGCAAGAGATGATAGCGAGCAACGTGGCCCTGCGGATGATGACCGAGGAGGCTGCGGTGAAGGAAATGCCTTTGACACAGAACTTTATCCGGACATTGCACAAGACCCTCCTGCGCGAGGATTACACGGTGTTTCGTGATTTGCCGGGCGGCATGCAGATGAGTTATGTGATACACGCAGGGCAGTATAAGACACGGCCTAATAGTGTGATTACGCGATACGGAGACCGCTTCGAGTATGCCTCACCGGAGGAGACTCCGGCACTGATGGCTGATCTGGTAGACTGGTATAACGCAGCGGAGCGGGAAGGAAAACTCTCGCCGGTGGAGTTGGCCGCGCTGTTTCACTACCGCTATATACGCATTCACCCCTTCGAGGACGGAAACGGTCGCATAGCCCGGCTGATGGTGAACTATATTCTGGCTCGCCACGACTATCCGATGATTGTGATCCGTAGTCGCAAGAAGAGCGAGTATCTGGAGGCTCTGCATCAGGCTGACCTTGAAGTAGGCCCCGTGCCTAGTGATGGTGCCCATGCAGACATCCGGGACATTCGTCCGTTCCTGAAATATTTCAATGAACTGATGGCCACGGAGGTGTATAACTACGTGCTGTTTGTGAGCGAGCGGAATGAGAATGTGTGGTGGTATGATGGGGAACGGATTGCATTCCGAACACCCAATTACACGAAGATACTGAACGCTATGCGAACGCAGCCAACGCTGACGCTTGCGGACATGAAAGATGAAACGGGCATCAGCGTGACGGCCATACAGAAACTGTTGGAGCGACTGATTGCTAATAAGTATGTGGAGCGAGGAGAGAAGGAGGGGAGTTGGAGAGTGTTTGTGACACAGTGAAGAAATAAGGTTCATTGTTTGCTGCCCCAATCGGTGGCTTTCCTGACCCTTGCCAAGCCCAGATTCCCGACTTTCCCGTCCTGGGGTGCCTCTCCTGCCCCGCGCCAGGCCCGGAACCCCGTGTTTCCGGTCCTGGGGTGCCCTTCCGGGCGGCAGCCAAGCCCGGATCCCCGTATGGGGATTTTATCAAAATTCTCAAATTTTATTCTCAAGGATTTCGCAAAAATCTCAAAAAGTAGGGCGCAAGTTCCGATTCACGCCGGAAATTCAAACATTAAACGATAGTCCTCAGCCAAGCCCGGATTGCTGTCGTTCCAATCCTAGGATGCTTTTCCGGACCCGTGCCAAGCCTGGTTTCCCTGTTTTCCGGTTCTGCCCTCGCCCTTTTGCCTGTGCCCAAGCCCTGCTCCCGGCTTTTCCGTCTTGGCTGAATATTTTTCCGTGGAATCTGCGCAAGTCCTTCGGGATTTACAAAACCTGGGCACGGCATTTCGGTGCAGAGGGGCCTGGAAGGCCGATCGGTGTGAAAAGAGGGCGAATATTTTGACTGATCTTTCACGCTCATATGCCCTGTACAGCCCTGGGAGTTGGATCAGCGTGCCCGCACTTTGTAAATCCCGAATTGTTCCGAGGGCAGCCGGTGCTAGCCAAGCCCAATTTCCTGTGGTTTTGGTCTTGGCCCGGCTTTTTTGCCCCCACCCAGGCCCAGATTGCTGCTATTCCGGTCCTGGCACGCCCTTCCGGCCCCCACCCAAGCCCTAATCTCCGCATTTCCGGTCCTGGCACGCCCTTCCAGCCCCCTGCCAAGCCCAGATTCCCGGCTTTTCGGTCCTGGGGCGCCTTTCCAGCCCTCTGCCAGGCCCGGATCCCCGGCTTTTCGGTCCTGGGGCGCCTTTCCAGCCCTCTGCCAGGCCCGGATCCCCGGCTTTTCGGTCCTGGTACACCCTTCCAGCCCTCTGCCAGGCCCGGATCCTCGTGTTTCCCGTCCTGGGATGCCCTCCCGGGCGGCAGCCGAGCGGGGCTTGGGATTCCCTTTGGCCAAGATTTTGAGGAACCCGTGAATATGTGTACATTTACCTGCATTTTCGGGGCGGGGCTTGAGGCGGAGGGGTGAGGAACGTGCCCCCGAGCTGGGAAGAGGAACGTGCCCCCGAGCCGGGAAGAACATGTCCCCGAGCCGGAAAGACATACGATAATATTCATAAGATATGACCATCAACCAAAAATTTCTGGATGCGTTGTCGGCGGCGGCGAAGGAGAATCCGCGGCTGCGGCAACACTTCGATTTGCGGACGTCGCCCGCGGATGGTTCCCAGCGGATGCTGAACGCCCTGGCTCTCGGGACGGTGGTGCCGGTGCATCGGCATCTGGACACATCGGAGACGGTGCTGGTGCTGCGGGGGAGTGTGCGGGAGTTGTTCTTCGATGAGGATGGCAACCAGACCGATGCCATCACACTGCGGGCGGGCGGCGAGAATGTTGGCGTGCAGATTCCGGCGGGGCAGTGGCACACGATCGAGCCGCTGGAGCCGGGCACGGTGATCTTCGAAGCCAAGCACGGGGCTTTCGAGCCGCTGAAACCGGAGGATATTCAAAGCGACACGTAAGAATATGAAAACATTGACAATCAAGGCATCTGCGGACGGGCTGGACCTCGCCGTAGCGGTGTGCGCGCCGGAAACGCCGGCCAAGGGGCTTGTCCAAATCGTGCACGGAATGGCGGAGCACAAGGAACGCTATTACGAATTCATGGAATTCCTGGCCTCGAACGGCTATGTCGCCGTGGTCAGCGACCTGCGCGGACACGGCGAATCCGTCAAGTCCGAGGACGACTTGGGGTATCTCTACGACGGCGGCTGGCTGGCGATGGTGGAAGACATCAAGGTCATCCACGACTGGGCCCGGCAGGAATATCCAAATCTTCCGGTGACCCTCTTCGGGCACAGCATGGGTTCCCTGATCGCGCGGTCCTTCGCGAAGCGGTACGACGACTCGATTCAGCGTCTGCTGCTCTGCGGCAGCCCCTCCGACAATCCCATGAAGGGCGCCGGACTTGTCCTCGCCGGCCTGATCGGAGCCATCCGCGGCAGCCGTCACCGCTCGAAGATGCTGAACAACCTGACCTTCGGCTCCTTCAACAAGTCTTTCAAAGCCGCCGGTCCCTTCGCCTGGCTCAGCAAGGACGCTGAAAATGTCCGCGGCTATATTCAGGATCCCTACTGCGGCTTCTGTTTCACGGTCAACGGCTTCCAAGGGCTGCTCCGTCTGATGCGGGATTGCTATGGCCCGGCCGGCTGGAAGATGGCGCATCCGCAACTGCCGATCCTCTTCCTGTCCGGGGGCAACGACCCCTGCCGCGTCAGTGACAAGGATTTCGGAAAGGCGGTCGATTTCATGAAGGCGCGCGGCTACACGCAGGTGCGGAGCAAACTCTATCCGACTCTCCGCCACGAGATTTTGCACGAAGAAAACCCCGAAGTATTTACCGATATCTTGAAATTCATTGCCTAGGAATATGGAAAGAAAAGCTTTGTTCCCCGGATCCTTCGATCCGTTCACATCCGGCCATTTGAACATCCTGACGCGGGCGCTGACCATGTTCGACGAAGTGATCGTCGCGGTCGGTGTGAATCAGGACAAGCGCGGCTTCTTCACGATGGAGCAGCGGTTGGACATCATCCGCCAGGCCACCCGCGGCATGCAAGGGGTGACCATCGTACAGTACGACGGGCTGACTGCGGACATCTGTAGGGAATTGGGTCTCCGGCACATCGTCCGGGGGGTCCGGAATATGACGGATTTCGACAACGAGCAGTCGATCGCGGACGCCAATCGCCACTTGTATCCCGAACTCGAGACGATCATCATCCCGACTGCCCAGGAATATGCCCACATCTCTTCTTCGGCGGTGCGGGATGTGGTGCGGCACCGAGGTGACACGTCGCAGTTTATTCCGGAGGGCGTCGTGCTCCCGAAAGTGTGATGACCAGGTTCGTATTCTTCGCTTTGGCGGCCCTCGCGCCGTTGGCGTTTGCCCAGACCGGCGGGCCGTATCTTCCGCCCGGCAGCGTGCAGTCCGCCTCGGTTCCGGACTCCGCTGTTTTGCAGGCGCTGGACGCCCGGCTGGCTGCCTATTTCAAGACCCTGGAGGCAGAGCCGGTCGAGGTCAAGAATGAGGAATGCGATTTTCTGATTGAGAATACGCCGGAAGGACCGCTCCGCGACCATGTCGCCTGGACGATTTACGATGCCTATCTCGCATCGAATCTGATGGGGGACGAAGGGGTTTCGGTCCATGTGGCCGATACTTGGATCCTGCCCGGAAAGGTTGGCGGCCGGAGCGAAATCGACCGGATCAATGTTCGCATATTCGCGGATTTCAACCGCCGGTCGCTGCTGGGCATGCCGGCCCCCGAGCTCGTTCTGGCCACCCCAGAGGACGATCCCGGACAACAAGCAGCCTCCGGTGACGCGGGCTTGGAAGCCCGGCGGCCTTCCGAAAGCACTGTTAGTCGGGATTCCCTGCGCGTCGGAGGAGTCTCCGAACGCTACCGGGTTCTGTTTTTCTACGACACCGATTGCGCCAAGTGCAAGCTTGAGGTGGTCCAGCTCTGCAACCTTTTGAACGAAAACGACTTTCCGCTCGATGTCTATGCGGTTTACACCGGCAGTGATGCGGAGGCCTGGGCGGACTGGCGCGCGACCCGGATGCGGTTGACGGCCTCTGCGGCACGCCTCTTTCACGGTTGGGATCCCGAGGTGCGCTCGGACTTCCAGCGGAAATACGCCGTGCTGCAGACCCCCCGGATCTTCCTGATCNACCCAAGCGGGATTATCATCGGCCGGGGCCTGGACGTCACCGCGTTGCAGCAACTGATCGACTTGGTGTTCGCTCCGCAGCCGTATGAATATGGCGGCGAGGAGGCGCTGGGCCTGTTCGACCGGCTAGTCGCGACTTACGGGGACACGCTCCGGACGGAGGATGTCCTCCACATTGCGGATCTGCTGCGGCAGCGCACCCTCGACCGGGGCGATACCCTGTCCTTCAAACACCTGGAAGGGGACTATCTCTATTGGCTTGCCATGCGGTCCGAGGAGGTGTTCCGGAACGGGGCTGTGCCTTTTATCCGGGAATATGTGCTTTCGCGTCCGGACATCTGGAACACGGCGGACGACAGCCTGCATGTCGTGGGGCTGGCGGAGATGATGATGGATCTGCTTTCGCGGGCAGCGGTCGGAACGAAGCTTCCCGACATGCCGATCGACGGCTGGAAAAAGTTGCAGCGGCGGGGCGGGTACCTGCTTTTCTTCACGGAAGGTTGCGAGGTTTGCGAGGCGGAGTTGGCGGCGGCGGATTCCCTCCGGAAGGCTGCGCCGCGCTGTCGGCGTCCCGTCATCGTCCGGGTGAATGTGGACGAAGTCCTGGCGGAGCAGCCGGAATTGGCGAACGCCTTGTTCCAAGACTTCGATCTTTCCGTCCTGCCCAATGTGTTGCAAATCGATCGTAAGGGGCGGGTCGCGCGAAAATATATGTCCTTGGCAACTGCCTACGGACGCATTGAGAGCCGATGATAGATGTAGCCGAACCGTTCCGCTGCGGCTCGGTCCAGCGCTTCCCGGTCATCCGGATGGGCGATGGAGATGAGCGCCTTGGCGCGCTCCGCTAAATTCTTGTTCCGCAGGTACACGCAGCCATATTCCGTGACCACATACTGGGTCTGGAAACGGGTCGTCACGACGCCCGCTCCGGGCGCGAGACGGGCGACGATCTTGCTGTGGCCGCCCAAAGTGCGCGACGGCATCGCGATGAAGGTCTTGCCTCCTTCGGACAGGGATGCGCCGTACATGAAGTCGTGTTGGCCGCCCACGGAGGAGAAGATCTTTTCCCCGATGCTGTCGGCGCAGATCTGCCCGGTCAGATCGACTTCGATGGCGGAGTTGATCGCGACCGCATTCGGGTTCTGACGGATGATGGCTGGGTCGTTGGTGACGCCCACGTCAAAGAAGACGCAGTCGCGGTTGCGGTCGATGAACTTGTACATCTCGCGCGAGCCGAGCGCCAGCGAAGCGACACTGCGGCCCGGTTCGTATTTCTTCCGGGAGTTGTCGATCACGCCGGACTGCATCAGGCGGAATACGCCGTCGGTCATGGCTTCGGTGTGCAGGCCGAGGTGCCGGTGGTCGCGCAGCCCGTTCAAGGTCGCGTTCGGAATACCCCCGACCCCGATCTGGAGGGTCGCGCCGTCCGGAATCTCTGCAGCGATGTGGGTACCGATCGCGATCTCGATCTCGGTCGGCTCCCCGAACTGCAGGTCGATCGGCGGGTCGTCGCAGGCAACGGCTGCCGTAATCGCCTTTTCGTGGATCATTGCCGTCCCGTAGAGGTATGGGATGTTCTTGTTGACTTGGGCGATCACGATCCGCGCGGCTTCGACCGCGGGTTGGGTCAGGTCTGCGGCGATGTTGTAACTGCAGTAGCCGTTTTCGTCCGGCGGCGAACAGTTGATGCAGGCCACATCGACCGGGATCTCACGGTGGCGGATCAGCTTCGAGATGTCGCTCAGGAAACCGGGGATCAGGCTGCCGTAGCCCTCGGCTACATATTCCCGCTGGTCTTCGCACAGGAACAGGCTGTTCACCACGAAGGAATCTTTGTATTCCGGCTTGCAGAATGGCGCGACCCCCTTGGTCACGTTGAAGCCCGAAAGGATTTTCACATCCCTGAGTTCCGCGTGGCGCCGGGCCAGGGCTTCCTGCAGAATGACCGGGACGGATGTGCTTCCTTGGAAAAAGACCGAGTTTCCTGATTTGACGAGGGACATAGCCTCGTCGGCGCTCATGTAGTTCATCGTTTACGCTTTTTTCGGGGTGTCTAAATTACGATAAAATAATAATTAACTGAAATTTGAGGGGAATCGTTCTTGCTTCCGTGTCCGGCTATTCCGTCTGATTTGCGATCCGCAAGGCGGATATTATGCGAAAATAATAGGTCGTTTGCCAAATTTTGACTATTTTTGCATAGGTTTTGAATCAATCAAAATCCTACGGTTAGTTCAAAAAAAATCTAAATCCTTAATAGTTATGATTTCATACAAAGAACTTGGTCTTGTCAACACCAGAGAGATGTTTGCCAAGGCTCTAAAGGGTGGTTATGCCATTCCCGCTTTTAATTTCAACAATATGGAACAGCTCCAGGCGATCGTCCAGGCCGCTGCCGAACTCAAGTCCCCGGTCATCCTCCAGGTTTCCAAGGGCGCGCGTAACTACGCGAACCAGACGCTTCTGCGCTACATGGCCCAGGGTGCGGTTGAATTTGCCAAGGAACTGGGTTGGGAGCGTCCGCAGATCGCCCTCCATCTGGATCACGGTGATACCTTCGAGACCTGTAAGAGCTGTGTGGACTTCGGCTTCTCTTCCGTGATGATCGATGCCAGTTCCAAGCCTTATGAGGAGAACGTTGCCCTGACCAGGCAGGTGGTTGACTATGCGCACAAGTATGATGTGACGGTCGAGGCTGAGTTGGGTGTCCTGGCCGGTGTCGAAGATGAGGTTTCCTCAGAGGAATCCCACTACACCCGTCCGGAAGAGGTCATTGACTTCGCCACCCGTACGGGCTGCGACTCCCTCGCGATTTCCATCGGAACGTCCCACGGAGCCTATAAGTTCAAGCCGGAACAGTGCACCCGCGACCCCAAGACCGGCCAGCTGGTTCCCCCTCCGCTTGCGTTCGACGTGCTGCGTGAGATCGAGAAGAACCTTCCCGGCTTCCCGATCGTTCTTCACGGGTCCTCTTCGGTTCCGCAGGAATATGTGGATATGATCCATCAGTACGGCGGCAAGCTGCCGGATGCGATCGGCATTCCCGAGGATCAGCTCCGCGACGCGGCCAAGAGCGCGGTCTGCAAGATCAACATCGATTCAGATTCTCGTCTCGCTATGACGGCTGCGGTCCGCAAGGTCCTGGCCGAGAAACCGGGCGAGTTCGATCCCCGGAAGTACCTCGGGCCGGCTCGCGACGAGATGAAGAAGCTCTACATGCACAAGATCGTCAACGTTCTCGGGTCCGACGGCAAGGCCGAATAATCCCCGTTGCCGGATCCTGCCGAACATTCCGGCATTTCGGATCCTGCTGAACATTCCGGCATTCTGATATCGAGGCCGTATTCCTTGCAAGGAATACGGCCTCTTTCGTTGCCCCGGCTCTCGTCCTTTTGCCCTCTGTCCTCTGCCCTTCTGCCTTCTGTCCTTCTGCCTTCTGCCCTTTTGTCCTTCTGCCCTTCTGCCTTCTGTCCTTCTGCCCCCTGCCCTTGTCCTTCTGCCCCCTGCCCTTGTCCTTCTGCCCTTCTGTCCTTCTGTCCTTCTGCCTTCTGTCCTTCTGCCCTTCTGCCCCCTGTCCTCTGCCCTTCTGTCTTTCTGCCCCGCAGATTTACAAAAGCTGGGCACGGCGAAGTTGTCTGGAGTGCCGCGAAATGCTGATTCGCGTGTAAAGAATGCCCAGTTTCCGGGGGGTGTTAGCACGCACAAAGGCCTCCTGGCCCCTTCTAAGCTCGATCCCCGTTCCCGACAATTGTAAATATCTTTCGCCATAACGGTCCTGATGGTTCCTCCCAATTCAAGTCAGAGCGCCTGCCTGTGGCAAAAGATCATTTCTTGACTCCGAAGGCTGCTTCAAGAATATGTTTGTCGACCAAGGTGACCCGGCTGAGTATGGAAAGCGAAAAGGTTCGCCGCGCAGCCCAGAGTTTCTGGGCAATGACCATCTTCTGTTCGAGGCTGGCCTGCGGATACGACAAATTCCCGAACAGATTCCGGAACGCTTCACGGGCTTCCACCCTGAGTTGTGTCTCGCTGGCCCTTTGAATCATCCCTCCCGCGCATTCTCGGTCAATCGCCGCTTCGACATCTTTTTTCTGATGCAGGAAGGCCAGAAAGATTTTCGGGTTCTTGAAGTGTTCTTCCACCAGGTCCCACGCCAGATAGCTGTGCGGCAGAATCAGCCCCTCATCCGAGCATCTCCAGAGTTGGGGAAGTTTGATGTGCGTGTGGAAAAGCAGACGCTGCTCCCGGACAGTCCATGTATGCAGCGGCCGACCGATCAGCGATTTTGCCTTGTGATCCACGAAATAGATATCCCCGGAACCCCATTCATATTCCCAAGGCATTCTTGGATAACCCGCCGCGATCGGGTTCCGGTAGACGTATATGATCTTGCTCATGAGTTCCGTCTCGGTGTGGATCGGATCCATCGCGACTCGGATGGAACCCGTTAGAGTATTCCGCAATTTCTTCCGGCTGATGAAGAGGTCCAGCTTCCGGTTCATCGATCGCATGAACCGATGGCAGCACATATCAGGCCCCTCGGCGATAACATGGAAATGTGTGGACATCAAGCAGATCACCAGTAAACGGACGCGGCAGGTGAAGGCAGAGACAGCGAGCATATTCATCAGGTCGATGTTGTCGCGACGGCTCTGGCCGAGCAAGGGTATACTCGTCCCGTCTGAGTAGATGTGTGCGTATCCTGCGACCGGGCGGTCTGACCAGACGTTTCTGCCGGGGTTTTCTACGGTGCCCATCTAGGAATATGGCTGCTTGCGGTCGGCAGGATCCGGCCGGAGCAGTCCCGAGGCAAGCATCTTGTCCTGCATTTCTTCGAAGAACGGAAAAACCCGCATCATTTTCTTCCAAATCCGTTTCATCTCGCGCTTCGGATCTTTTGCGATCAGCAGCGTGCCCAGGTAGAGGGAACGTACGGTCTTGATCAGTGCCCGCTCCTCTTTTCCGCGCAAGTGATCCATCATCCCCAACTTCAGATAGAACATCAGTTCGAAGGCATCCACTTCTTCCATCTCGGTGGGGAAGTCCGATTCGAAGGATAGTCTTCCGTCTCGGTCACGGGTGACTTTCAACAAGGTTTTCATGATTTCCGGAGATTATTTGATCACCGCTCCTTGGCTAGCAAGGCGCTTGTTCAATTCTTGGATGGCCATTCTTGCGATTGGGATGAGGTTTTCAGCTTCCCGGTGGATGAAGGCGAGGGTCTGCATAGGCTGCATGCAGGCGCAGACTTCCGCCATCGCAAGCAGTCGGACCGCATGAACGGCCTGTTCCATTTTAGGGATATCCGGATAGAAGAGGAAAGAAACGAACGCTTCGTTGAACAGTTCAATGTCGTCCGAGGGTTCGGAGGGACAATGGAAGCGGGCGTGCATCTGGTCATCGATGGTGACCTCAAGGAGTGTTTTCATAATCTAAGTTTTTAGGATGGATTGTTCCATCGGCAGCAAAGTTAGCAGGTTCGGCAACCTGTGCAAGGGCTCGAAAAAAAGGATTGCAAAGTTTTTTTGTTTCTTTCGGTTCCGCCCCTCCTATAGATTTTTTTGTCTGCTTCGGCCTTGGCGCCCGCCAGTCCGTCCGCCCCGTCCTGGGGTGCTCCCCGGCACGCTGCTCAGGCCCGGATTGCTGTGATTTTGGTCTTGGCCCGGTGTTTTTGCCCCTTGCCAGGCCCGGATTCCCGGTATTCCCGTCCTGGGAGGCTCCCCGGCACGCTGCTCAGGCCCGGATTGCTGTGATTTTGGTCATGGCCCGGTGTTTTTGCCCCCTGCCAGGCCCGGATTCCCGGGGTTTCTGTCCTGGGGTGCTTCCCGGCACGCTGCTCAAGCCCGGATTGCTGTGATTTTGGTCTTGGCCCGGTGTTTTTGCCCCCTGCCAGGCCCGGATTGCTGTGATTTTGGTCTTGGCCCGGTGTTTTTGCCCCCTGCCAGGCCCGGATTCCCGGTATTCCCGTCCTGGGAGGCTCCTCGGCACGTTGCTCAGGCCCGGATTGCTGTGATTTTGGTCTTGGCCCGGTGTTTTTGCCCCCTGTCAGGCCCGGATTCCCAGTATCCCCGTCCTGGGAGGCTCCCCGGCACCTCGCCGGCCCGGACGGCGGCATATTCAGAAACGATTACAGCAGTTTCAGGGCGATGACGGCGCAGGCCTCGGCATCGGCCAGGGCGTGGTGATGACGGAGCAGATCGTAACCGCAGGCGGCCGCGACCGTTTGCAGTTGATGATTCTCCAGGCGCGTTCCAAAATGGCGTCGCGACGCGCGCAGGGTGTCGTGGAACCGATAGTCGGGATAGTCCATGCCATAGGTCCGGAACACCGCGCGCAAACACCTTTCATCGAAAGGACTGTTATGCGCCACCAGCGGCAATGCGGGAATCTCGTCGTAGAAGCGAGGCGCGAAATCCTCTCCGAGACCGGATGCATCGAACAGACTCGGCTGCCTGGCGATGCGCGGCGCGATCTGCTTCCATACCTCCGGAAAGATCGGCGCGTCGGCGCAATCCTCCTCCGTCAGCCCGTGTACCTGCTGGCAGAACCAACTGAAATATTCCGGTTCCGGATGGATCAGACTATAGAAGCGGTCCGTGACCACCCCGTCCCGTACTACCACCAGTCCCACGCTGCACACACTCGACGAATACTCGTTCGCCGTCTCGAAATCTATTGCCGCAAAATCTGTCATCCTGCAAATTTGTTCGTGCACTGTTATCGGTCCAATCACCTCCATGCGTTCACCCCATTCCCGGGGCAGAACAAAGGTACGACAATTCCCGGCCATAATCGAGCACCTGCTCGCATTTTCCACCCACCTGTACCGCCTCTTCTTCCGCTGCGCGCCTCTTCTCCCGCTGCGAATCTCCCTCCTTTCCTTCCTCCCGTCTTTTCCCTGCCGAGCCACTGTTTCCCGACCTGCGTCCGATGGTCAGGGGGATGGAGGTGGAAAATTTCAGGTCAGTCCCATTGCTTCCCGACCTGCGTCCGATGGTCAAGGGGATGGAGGTGGAGAATTTCAGGTCGAGCCACTGTTTCCCGAATTGCGTCCAATGGTCAAGCGGCTGGGAGGGGTGGATAATTTCAGGTCGATCCCACTGCTTCCTGACTTGCGTCCGATGGTTAAGGGGAAGGAGGCGGAAAATTTCAGGTCGATCCCACTGCTTCCCGACCTGCGTCCGATGGTTAAGGGGATGGAGGTGGAGAATTTCAGGTCAGTCCCATTGCTTCCCGAATTTACAAAAGTCGGGAACGGGGATCTGGTCAGGAAGGGGCTAGGAGGCATTTGTGCGTGCTAACACCCCCCCCGGAAACGGGGCATTCTTTACACGCGAATCAGCATTTCGCGGCACTCCAGACGACTTCGCCGTGCCCGTATTTTGTAAATCGGAGTGAACATCAGCTACAATCGGAGTGAACATCAGCTACAGTCGGAGTGAACATCAGCTACAGCCGGAGTGAACATCAGCTACAGTCGGAGTGAACATCAGCTACAATCGGAGGGAACATCAGCTACAGTCGGAGTGAACATCAGCTACAGTCGGAGTGAACATCAGCTACAGTCGGAGTGAACATCAGCTACAATCGGAGTGAACATCAGCTACAATCGATGGGAAAATCAGCTATAGTGGCGGTTAGGTTATGTCCGGCGATTATAATCATTTTCGCCAGGTTTGCTATATTTGTAAATTATGGAAACTATCATTCAGGCGATCGAGATCTTTGCTTTGGTGACGGGAGTCATCTACATTGTCCTCGAAGTGCTCCAAAAAAATCTGATGTGGTTCTTCGGCATCGCGATGGGGCTGTCCTGCGCCTTTTCGTTCGGAGTACAGCAGGTGTGGGCGCAGATGATTCTGAATCTCTACTATGTGGGCATGTCTGTCTGGGGGATCATCCAGTGGCGAAAGGCTGCCTCCCAACTGCATACGGACCGGGCCGCCGGCAAGACCGACGCGACGATCCATTTGCGAAAGCTGGACACCCGGACGGCTCTGTGGAGTCTCGTGGTGTTCGTCGTCGCCTCCGCGGCCTTGATCGTGGCCTTGCGATTGCTCGGAGGCAACGAGTCGAACTTGGATGCCGTTGTGGCCGTCATGTGCGCGATTGCGATGTTCTGGCTTGCGCGGTCCTACCCCCAGCAGTGGCTGATC
>JGI24711J26586_10001184_pt1 | contig 20302 bp, 23 predicted proteins | sample BioPla3DNA1_FD_26586 | JGI IMG/M metagenome (IMG submission 26586)
GGAGCCTGCTGGGGATAGTGTAGCACAGGGAGCCCCGTTTGATGAAGCAGCGTTTAACCCTGATAAGCCTGAAATCACGGTTAAGGACGTGCTGCAGTATGAACTGGCACAAAGGGAACAGGGATTTGGGCCAGAGGACGAGGAGCCGATCCCTTACCAAGTAGTAGGTAAATACGAGGCCCTGGGTAAAGCCATAGGCGCTCTGGTGGATGAGAAAAACCTACAGTATGGTGATGCCTTTAACCGGGGCGGTAGCATCTTAGAGGTTTTATATCCAGACGGTGTTAGACCTGAGCAATACCGGGATATGTTGGGAGTTATCCGGGTTGTGGATAAGCTATTTCGGGTAGCCAACGGCAAGCAAGGAGGCGAGGATCCGTGGCAGGACATAGCCGGTTATGGGCTGTTGGGTACCGGAGAGTAGGGCGCAGTGTGTTTAAGATGCGAAGGAGGAATTATTTGTGTATACAGATAGGCAACAAGTAAGCTTGTTTGGCGATTTAGAAGAAAAACCGACTGAGACAAAAACATTTTCTGAGCCGTTACCATGCGGCAATTACATGTCGATTCACGGTTTGATTTACTGTTTAGAACCGGTTGAAGGCTGGGTGGAAGTTAAATACCTTCGCATAGACCCTGGAGCTAAGAAAAATATAGCAGACAGGGCTTGGGTAGACCCCGATACTATTCGCATTGCTTGTATCCAGGAACACAAAGAGCTTAGTGAGAAGGTTGGCCATAAAATTACTCCCACTGCTTGGGGGTTTGGTCCCAGGGCTAATATTGATAGGCATAATTACGAGATGGCGGGATTTGTTTTTGTGAATCCCGACGACTACTACTGGTTGGAAGAGGAATTCCTGCAGCCTAAGCGGGAGAAGCACAACAGAAGATGTGAAATGATGCGTAGTCGAAATGCCGCAGTCCAAGGACTAAACGCAGAGGGGAGGCATTAGGGCATGTCTGACATTAAAAAAGTGATAGAGGGATTAGAATTGATNGAAATTGTTGTTCCTAGTTACAAACATGCCAGGCGTAAAGGCATAACTGATGAGGAAGCTGAAAANCTAGTCAATCAGGCGATAGAGCAAGCTATTAATATATTAGAACAAAGAACAATAGATGAATAGTCCAAGGAAAACACGACAGCTAAGGCGGGAAGTGTTATCAATGTGAAGCAGAGGGAGGTTATGAGGTTATGAGAGGGATTAACTTTAGAGCATGGTACCCAGAAAAACAAAAAATGTATGAAGTAGCTAAAGTAGATATGTGGGGAGACCCAGACCAAGCTACTTGTGACTTAGCAAGTGTTGACGAAGAATTGTTTGATATCTACCTATGCGAAGTCGAAACAATGCAGTATATCGGGGTTAAAGACAAATACAACAGGGAGATATGCGAAGGAGATATTGTCAGTTTTGATGATTGCACAAGCACCGAAAGCGGGTATTGGGAACGAGGTTGTATAGGAGTTGTCGAGTGGTGTAATGAAACAGTATCATTTGAAGTTAGTAATAGGCTTTCGGCAGAATCTCATGAAGTGCTTGACGATTGTGTTGTTATCGGCAATATCTTCGAAAACCCAGAATTATTAGATTAAGCCGCATTCCAAGGAAATCCCGCCCCTTCTTGAGGCGGGAAGCCAGTGGCCTAAAATCCTTCTTTACCGGCTAGGCCGGGCAAAAATCTGCCCGGTTCATCCGGGCAAGGAGGCGATATTATGGAGATCAGTGTTACTGAAATCATTCCTGGGAAAGACACCTTGTTAAAGGATGTGTTTTCAAGGCAGGGAATATTGTTATTAAGGGCCGGCACAGAGCTGACCCAAAAATACAAAAAACTATTGCAAAAGCAGGTAAAAACTGTTTTTGTAGCTTGAAATAAAAGCCCCAAATCTGGGGCTTTTTATTATTCCGAATTTTGGGGAATGGAGAGTGCTATATGAGTCAAGAAATTATAGGATGGCAGTGTGAGAAATGTCTGCAGTTATGGCCCAGCCAGGCTCAAGCAGATAATTGCTGCATAAATAACGAATGCAGTATATGCGTTTACAAGCGCATAGCACCGAGAACTGACTGTACTAACTGCCCAGACAAAAATTATTTTAAGCATATTGAGAAGGTAGTCCGTTACAGCGAATACAAAGGAGTGCTTTACGATGAGTGGCTCGGTAGATTCCCAGATAAAGAGGCACTGTTAAATTGTTATGCCAAACAATGTCCCCATAAACCAGTCCCGGTCTGGTGTTTTGGTTCGATGGAAATGCCTTTTAGAATTGACACCGAGGATGCCGTGGAAAAAGCGATAGCCTTGATGGATGATGATTTTAAGAAAAGCCAGATAGTGGACTTAAGAGAGCTCGTATGTTTCATTAAAAAGTGGAATAAAAAACAAACTGCCACAACAGCCATAATTGATCCAACGGTTTTAGTGCTGCTGAACGAGTGAACCTCAAAAGCCTCCTTTATATAGGGGGTTTTTTTATGTTCAAAAATTAATAAAATCCCGTTAAGTCGGGGAAGGAGGTTTTTTATGAAAATACAAATTGAGCAAAAAGACCTTGCTAAACTCATTAGCAGAGTCGCACGAGTAGCAGCCACCACTTCTACTATACCTGCATTGCAGGGCATGAAGCTGACTGCAAAAAACGGTAAACTGGTAGCCCAGGCTACCGATCTGGAAATTGGGGTACGGCTCGATACCGCAGAGATCCAGGTTCACGAAGAAGGCGAAGTCCTTGTTCCTGCAAGGAATTTTGAAATCTTTGTGAAAAACCTTCCGTCCGAGGTAATCACCTTGGANGTATCGGATAATAGGNTGATGGTTAAGTATGGTCGNTCCAAGGCCAATATTAATCTTATTACCGATACCGATTACCCCAGCTTACCCGAGTGCAAGGATGAAATCCTTGCAATACCCGGTAGCGCATTACGTAGGGCTCTCGCAAGAGTATTACCCGCAGTTGCGAAGACCCATTTTCGCCAGGTATTTACGGGTGTTTTATTGGATATCCAGGAGGGGAAAACAGTATTTGTGGGGTCGGATACCCACCGGCTTAATGTTTATGAGGTTGATACCGTTGGGAAACCTCAACAAGTGATTATTCCCGCGAAGACGGCAGATGAAATATTACACCTAGTAGATGAAGAGGAAGTAATCGTCTTCTCTAATGGTAATAACCTGCTGTTAAGGTTCGGGGAAGCGGAGATTGCGTCTAGAATTATAGACGGAGTGTACCCGAATTACCTTCAGGTAATCCCGTCAGCTTTCGTTACAGAGGCAAATATAAATACCTCTGCACTAAAGCAATCTCTGCAAAGACTATTATCTCTACCTAAAGCCGGCGACCGAGTTCATACGACCCGGATTGCCCTTAACGGAACGACAGAAATTTCTTCGGTTTCCGACCAAGGGGAGATCAAAGAAATTCTCGAAACCCAAAAAACCGGGGAAGACCTGGTAATTAGTTTCAATAGCAGTTATCTCATGGATGCAATCAAATTAATGCCCGAAGAAACTAAAATAAGTTTTTCGGGGAACTTATCCCCCGCACTACTAAAAGGCGAAGACGGTTTCCAGTCCGTTATTGTGCCTTTGCGGGCGGTACAGTAGGGGGCGGTTCATCCGCCCTTTTCATTTATATGGAGGTGAGAATTAGTGAAAGTGCAAAAAAGAAACCAGATACTTGTCGATTTTGATCCTTCCAAAATCACCGCTGCGATATTTGCTGCTGCAAGAGCAGTAGGTGGAAGTGATTATCAGAGGTCAGTTGAACTGACCGATGAGGTTCTACAGCGTATTAACGATCTTAACCGAGAATGTATAGCTGTTGAAGAAATCCAGGATATTGTAGAGGAAACCCTGGTCGATGGTGGCCACTATAAAACTGCTAAGGCCTATATACTCTACCGCTTTAAGCGCAACGAGGTTAGGGATTACAAAAATCTCGAAACATCCTCCGGGATTATGGCCTATCTCGGTAAAGAGGATATGAAAACCAAGGAAAATGCCAATATGGGATTTTCTCTGCAAGGCTTAAACGTATCTATAGCCGAGGAAGCATCTAAAAGGTTCTGGCTTGATCTGTATCCTGAGCCAATAAAGAACGCTTCCGAAAGTGGCGATTTTCATATCCATGACCTGGGAGCCTTGGCGCCTTATTGCGTGGGCTGGGATCTAAAAGAACTACTGTCAGTAGGGTTTAAGGGAGTAACGGGAAAGATCGCATCGAAACCACCTAGACATTTCCGTACAGCTCTAGGGCAGATAGTTAATTTCTTTTATACCCTGCAGGGAGAAGCAGCAGGGGCGCAGGCATTTTCAAACTTCGATACACTGCTTGCTCCTTTTATTCGCTATGATAATCTTGACTACAAACAGGTTAAACAAGCCCTGCAAGAGTTCGTCTTCAATGTGAATGTACCAACCAGAGTAGGTTTTCAAACACCATTCACTAATGTAACTCTGGACTTAAGAGTACCAGACTATATGAAGGACGAACCGGTGATCATAGGTGGTCAATTAATGGAAACCACTTATGGAGAACACCAAAAAGAAATGGATCTGTTTAACCGGGTATTTGCCGAAGTTATGTTGGAAGGGGATGCCGAAGAAAGAGTTTTTACCTTCCCGATTCCCACATACAACATCACCAAGGATTTTGACTGGGATAATCCCAATTATGACGGAATATGGGAAATGACCGCAAAGTATGGAATACCGTATTTTGCTAATTACGTGAATTCGGACATGAACCCTGAAGATGCCAGAAGTATGTGTTGTCGGCTGCGTATAGACAACACTGAGATACTAAAGCGCATGGGTGGTTTATTTGCCGCCAGTCCGCTAACGGGATCTATTGGAGTGGTAACTATCAACCTTGCCCGTATCGGTTATTTGGCTAAGGACGAAGACGAATATTTTACCCGGCTTGGGATGTTAATGGATTTAGCCCGTGACAGTCTGGAGATTAAACGCAAGACAGTTGAGAACTGGACCGAAGAAGGACTTTATCCTTACACCCGATTTTATCTGCATGGAGTAAAAGAGCGGATGGGTAGTTATTGGGCAAACCACTTTTCCACTATTGGAATCGTAGGTATGCACGAATCCTGCATTAATTTCTTGGGCGAAGGGCTCTACTCAGATCAAGGCCATGCCTTTGCTGAGAAGGTTATGGATTTCATGCTGACCAGATGCGCCTGCTACCAAGAAAAAACAGGAAACCTATTCAACCTAGAGGCCACTCCTGCAGAGGGAGCCGCATCTAAACTGGCTATTAAAGACCAGGCGAAATATCCCGGCATTAAAGTTAGCGGCCCGGTTGAAGCACCGTATTACACCAACAGCACCCAACTACCTGTAGGATATACTGACGACCTATTCAAGGCATTAGGTCATCAAGAATCCTTACAGACACGCTATACTGGTGGAACGGTATTCCATGTATTCTTAGGGGAGAAAGCCCCAGATAAAGAAGCCGCAAAAACACTTGTGAGCAAAATATGTAATCAATTTACGCTGCCGTACTTTACATTGACACCCTCATTTTCTATTTGCAGAAGCCACGGGTATATTGATGGTGAAAATTTCAACTGCCCAGTATGTGGTGATGAGACTGAGGTATATTCGCGTATTGTAGGCTATATTAGGCCAGTGCAGCAGTGGAATAAGTCGCAACGCTCACAGTATCGAGCCAGAGCCACATTTGATTCCGCTTTGGGCCGGAAACGAGTACTGGAATTGGTATAGGAGTGGGCGTAATGGTAAAAATAGTTTTCAGTCCAGGCAGCCCTTCTGCTCCGTGCCAAAAAGAATGCGGGCATATTGCTTGTCAAAAATTAAGAGCAATAGCTCAAAGTAAGTGCCCTATTTGTCATGCGGCCATAGGGTATGAAATGCCTTATATTAGTTATGAGGAACGATATTTCCATAAATCCTGTATGTGCCAGAATACTTATCAGAGACAATCTAAATAAACAAGTCAAAGGATTAATAAAAAGCCTCCATTAATTGGGGGCTTTTTTTGTATTCAAAAACTAAAAAATCCCGCTTAGGCGGGGAGAGAAAGGAAGGATTGTATGTACAAAACAAGTAGCGCAAAAGTTCAAATCACAAAGATCTACCCTCCCAAGGAGGGAGAGAAAGGAGTAAAGGCAGTAGTCAAAATGTCCAATGACATGGAGGCTTTGTTGCGAGTTGGTTTTGATGGCCAATTGGCCGACAAAGTAAGAGCTTCCGTGGGAAAATGTCTTGCCCTAGTGGGCACATTCCGGTTTAAGAAAGACGTTCCACTGCCTATATTTGAAGTGTCGGGGGAACTGGAAAGCAGAATGGTTTTCGTTGGTCGGCTAACCAGAGATGCGGAGCTAAGATACAGTCCGCAAGGAATAGCTTATACCACTTTCTCTCTGGCCATTAATTATGGTTGGGGAGATCGCAAAGAAACAGATTTCGTTAACTGCACCCTCTTTGGAAATGAAAAAGAGAAAAATGCAGCAGTATCCCTGGCCGAACAAGGTCAAAAAGGCCGCCGAATGCTAGTGACTGGGCGCCTAGCCCAGAACAAAAAGGATGATAAGGTTTTTACTAACCTCGTCGTGGAAGGCTTTGAGTTTATGGATCCGCCGAAGAAATCTGCACAAGAGCAATCCCAGACTCAAGAAAGCCAATATGATGATTGGTCTTCTTTAGGAAACGAAATCGACTTGGATGAAATTGATTTTTAGGAGGGTATTATGGCTACTGTTACACAAGTTATAGACATTCTCGCAGTAGCCCAGGCAGCGGGCTTGCCTCTCTTTCCTATACAGGGAGGGAGGCAATACACTACCCGTTGCTGGATGTGTGACTATTCTCCGCATGGGGCCGATAGGAAAACAAAAGGTCATTTAACTATTCGGCCTGACTTGGGTGTTTTCCGATGTCCCAGATGTGGGTACAGTGGGAACGCCTGGACAATAGCGAATGACCATTTTAACCGAGAACAAGCAAAAGAGGTCATAGGTCGCGCAGGTGGATATAATGGGCCAAAATGGGTGGACAATCCGGTAGCTGATATAAAAACCAGAGATGCAGTTTATCGGGCTTTCCTAAAAAGAATGGTATTATTACCAAGACATAGGGAAGACCTTTGCAAAAGGGGACTACCCGATGATATTATTGATAAACGCCAATATAAATCTTTGATTGGTTGGGAATCCACCCGAGGAATTTGTCACATTCTCCTGAAAGAAGGATACCCATTGGAAGGTATTCCGGGTTTCTTTCAAGACAAAGATGACAAGTGGGTATTTATGACAATGCCCGGCTTCCTTGTTCCAACTGAGGACGAAACAGGGCTGATTCAGGGTTTCCAGATACGTGTTGACGATAATTATAGACGTTACCTAACATCGAAGGGTAAGGACGATATTGGTAAGTATATATATTTTTCGTCAACCGGCAAAAAGAAAGGCTGTTCTTCCGGAGCCTTAATCCATGTGGCGGTTCCGGAAAATAAGAACCTAAAGGATTACCGGGTTTGGTTCACAGAAGGGCCGCTTAAGGCAGACATAGCAGCTCATTACACAAATATGCCTTTTTTAGGTGTACCTGGAGTATCTATTTACAGACAGGCAGCCCAAAAGGTAGAAGATCTGGGAATCAAACGAACCGCTGTTGCTTATGACATGGATAAGAGGGATAACCCTCATGTGCAAAAAGCTGAAATCGAATTATTGAAAGAACTGCTACAACGTGGCATAAGTGCAGTTCCGGTCAATTGGCACATAGATTACGGTAAAGGGATTGATGATGCTGCTGTATGTATAGCAAATCATCAAATACCAATCCCTACTGAAATCTTGGAGCGGGTATTTAAGCCCGATCAAAAAGCTGTACTTGAAGTCAGCTACAGATTAAAACTACAATAACAAAGAAGCCTGTGTTTTTATTAACACAGGCTTCTTTGTTATGAGAGTTATAAAGTCGTTTCAACGGTAAGAGGTTTAGGGCTATTTTCGTATAAAGCCTTAAATAAATTAACCTCATTGTCTAAAATAATCCTAAGCTCCCTACTGTAATAATTGTAATATCGTATGTGATGCAACCGGATTTTGGCCACGATTTCGATGAGATCGTCTTCAATATATGATTTTGGTAAAAAAACGAAGTATTTATTATTTCGAAGAACAATGCAATCAGAGAGAATCGAATCAGCTTCAATGACTATTGCTAGCTCGTTTAGGTAATCCATTAATGTAATTTGACGATCACTTAATGTATTACATAGAGAATTTACAATACACCGAACAAGCGCCTCCCTTGGCTTAGGTGTTTCAATTAGCATGACCTCTCCTCCCTCCTACGGCCCAGTCACCTTCGACAACCCTCCTTGCTTAACCTGAACTCTTCCTTAACAGTAAACCGGCCATCCTAGGATATATCTCCCAGGAGCAATATATACCATCTTAACAAACTGCAGAAAAAAAACAACAATTTTACTACAAATGTGACCTTAAGTTCAAATGTCTGATTATTCTAATATTGTTTCTACAATTTTCAATATTTTTCTCTCCTGCTCCTCTGTGACTTGATGACGAATTAGGTATGACGTTATTTCGCTAAAAGGCTGAATAGGCTTTAAGCCTAAAAGCGCATCAGTTGATGTACCAAAAAACTCTGCGAGTTTGCATAACTGCACTAAACTGGGTTCCCTTTTTCCAGTTTCCCAGGAAGAAATAATTTGATAATGATATTTGGTAATTCCTATATATTTTGCAACATCAACAGCAGATACTCCATATTCTTCTCTAAATTTTCTAAGTATCTGCCCGAAGGTAGGATGGTAATCTTTCTTCGTCCTTTCGTTTGCCATTTAACTCATCCTTCCGAACATCATTCTGCTTATAGATTATAACAAATATTTAATGAAAGTTCTCTATATATCAACACTTCCTATTGACAATATAATCAATATGATTATACTAGACAATATAAGTATAATCAATAAGATTAGATTAAGTCAAAGTAAGGAGGTGTATTATGTGTGAAAGTACAAATCCTTCAAGTTTTATCCCCAATGCAAAAACAAATTTACATTAATATTTGCAAAGGGGCTACATACAATGAAATTGCTGCTAAATTGGGGATAAAAAAGGAAACGGTAAGAACACATTGGAAGCGGATTAAAAAGAAAATAGAAGAACTTGAGAAAAGCGATATAGAAGTGATAATGGATATTTTTGAAGAAGAATCAGAGCGGTCATTACTAAAGAATCGCACTGTAAAGCAAATGCAATTTTTGTCCCAGGTAAATTCCATGCACGTTACAGATAAAGTCTCTCCGGCTATGAAATCTTACTACCGAAACAAAATCAAGCGGGCAGAAGTACATGTAAGAAAAATGACTCCCGATGAGCTCAAAGAGCTTGAAAATAAGGAATGCGTTCCAGAACAACTGATACCACGAGACGTAATTAAATTAGAAAGGCATTATCGTTCTTTAGTAACCGATCCCGATGCGTCGACAGAGGAAATGGCGCGAATGGAAGTAATACTTAGAGCGTTCGGTGTTATTTATTATACGCCCTCAATAAATAAATTGAATGCGAAAACAACTAAAGCCTTAAGAGCAAAAGAAGAGGGATACGATGCGACATTAGTTAAACCAGGGGAGGGTATAGCTCTTCCCCAAGGGTCGAAGTTCCTTGAATCAGTTAGAGATGATAATGGAAACTCAGAATACTCAGTCTGGCTAGTACCACAGAAACAGTACGTATCTAGCAAACAGGAGACGATATGAAAGAGACCTTGAACGCCCAAATGAATACAGCCTTACATAATGTAGTTTGCGGGTTAACAAGCCAGCCTGAAACCAGACCCGAACAGATCAGGATGGCTCAGATGATACGCCGTTTTCTGCATTTTTCACAAGGCAAACAAGGGAGCCTGTTATTAGTAGAAGCCGGTACTGGAGTAGGCAAAAGTTTTGCTTATTTAACCGCATTATGCGAATACATAAAAACCAATCCCGAAGCCAAGGCAATTATTGGAACAAACACCTTAAGTCTTCAGGAGCAACTATATCAAAAAGACATACCTTATGTACTCAGGCATTATCCTGAGATAACCCCTAATAAAGCTAAAGGCCGGAACAATTACCTGTGCTTGCGCAAACTCAATGATTTAGACTCTAACCTTTTTGCTACAGAAGAAGCACAAGAATTCAAAGACAAGATATACGACTGGTTGGAAAACGACCCAACTCGTGACGGAGAAAGAAGCAGCATTCCCTTTGAATACGACAGTAAACTTTGGTACATGGTTGAATCAGAAAAGTCTAGTTGCATAGACAATATATGTCCTCATAAAAAGGAATGTTATTTTCATAAAGCTCGAACCAAGTTAAAGGACAGTAATATAATTATTGCTAATCACGCATTAATACTGTCCGATTACATACAGAAGGTATTACCTCCTTATCATATTTTAGTGTTAGACGAAGGGCATAACTTCGAGAACAACGCCTTATCTGCATTAACAACCACGGTTAAAAGATATGAACTTCTTAGTGTTGAAACAGCATTGCATACTAGTATCATGCAATCAGCTTTTAGGGCGGCTCGGGTCTTAAAGAAGATTGAAGGAATCCAGAAGGACTTAAGAAATAACACCTACGATTTTTTTATGTCTCTTGAGAAAAGGAGATATACCGAGGTAGAAGAAAACCAATATGCCGAAAGAATCATGGCAGTCTTGCAACAGGCCATACCAATACTTGAAAAGGCAAACGATAAAGCTCAGTCCCCTTTTATAAAAGCAGAAGTAACTAAGCTAACAGAGCGCATTGTTAATATTTATCAAAATATTTATGACTGGACCTACCAAACCCATTGTAATAGTGTTTATTGGACAGAAGACAATAGTATTAAATTTTGCCCGTTAGATATAGCAGATCAATTGCAGGATTTCTGGCTAAGCAAGAATACTATTATTACCTCCGCTACCCTAACAGTCAACCGATCATTTGAACCCTTTAAGCGTAGTCTAGGGTTGAGGCAAAACTGTTATTCGTTAAGGTACGGATCTCCCTTTAATTACAAAGAAAAATCTTTAGTCTATCTGCCTCCCAATGCGCCGATACCAAATTCAAATATCTACCTTGCTTATCTATGCAAAACTATTGAAAGCGTCTTAAATAGGAAATCTGGTAAAACCTTTGTTTTATTTACTTCCTACAAGATGATGCAGGACGTATATAAAGAACTAAGTCCTAAGTTTCCTGATCTCAATTGGCTACTACAGGGGACAGGTTCAAAGGAAATGCTTTTGAGTAAATTCCGCGAGAATCCCCATAGCATATTATTTGGAACAGATACCTTCTGGGAAGGGGTTGATGAAGAACTCAACTGCGTGATTATCACCAAACTACCTTTTGAAGTACCAACGACACCTATTAAGGAAGCACAATATGAATTAATAAAATCCCGAGGGGGCAATTCATTTTTGGAATTAAGTATTCCAAGATGTGCCATTAAACTCAAACAAGGCACTGGAAGATTGATACGCAATTCACACCAAAAAGGAATCATCGTAATCTGCGATCCACGGATTCAGAAGCCTTGGGGAAAAATTATAAAGAACACCTTACCAGAAATGCCCTGGACAGATAACTTGGATTCAATAGATTCCTACTTATGTGTGGGGTAATAAGGAGGTCGATAAAATGTCATATCAAGACATCATTGACAACAAGATTTGTGAAATCTGCGGTGAATACGCTGAAAAGGGTCATCATCGCCACCATATACGGCATAGAGTCGGTAATCATAAAGAAATAGATCTGGACATCAAGGAAAACCTTATCTGTTTATGCTGGAAATGCCATACCAAAGTACATAATGGCAATATTAAGCGCTGGCAGTTAATTGAAATAGCAGCTCGTCGTGAAGGGATTACTCCAAGAGATATTTGTGAGGCCATTGGCCTTTTGGTAGATAAAGTGATGCCCAATGATTATATATTTAAGGATGAGAGTAATCCGTTATTTGGGCGCAGCCTTGAGGACGTAGCTCAAGAGTATGCTTGTTATGACGAAGTTGAATCAGCGGCAATTTGGGCGAAAGCCGAAATACTATACTACATAGTCGAAAACATGAAGAAAAATGGTGGTAAACTCAATGAGATATATAAGAAAATATCTCCTTGTGTAGGATGTGCGCCAGAGACCATTAAAGTTAGAGTTAGAACCTTTCAGGCATTTCCTGAACCCCATATGAGGGCGCAGGACAAGTCTTTTACCATTCATCGCATAGCGGCCGCTACCGAAGAACCTGAAAAATGGTTAGATGCGGCCTGTGCAAATGATTATTCCACTAGACAGCTCTCGGAAGCGATAACCGCCGAGAAGGGCAGTAAGAACGGAGTTATCAAGGATGCTACTGAGGCAAAAGCCGCAAGAGCAGTACGAATGGTTAAAGAAGTTTTAGAATATGGAAACGAACCGGCTGTTTGGTTGCGTGAGCAGCTAGGCCAACTTTTGGAGGAGACTGAACATGATCACATTACACGTATCGCATAAACAGGAACCAGAGGATGTAATCAAAATCGCCAAAGGGTTTCTTCAAAAAAACATGTCTGTAACCTTAAAACCAACCAATTCCAAGGCATCCAAGCAGATACTACAGGAAATCGAGATGCAAGGAATTGAGCAAGTTGATATTCATAGAAGGCAAATACATATTAGGCCATAGGAGAGAAGTATGCTAATTACTCGGGCAGAATCTGGATTAGCTAGATTAGATTTTCAATACAACACCATATTGGTTAAAAGGGTAAAAAAGATCCCTGGAAAACGCTTTAACCCTCACCCATTGGGTGGTTATTGGACAGCCCCTATAGATGGTCTTAAAAAGGCTGTGCAAAACAGGGTACTAAGTCCAGGTTATTTATGGCCAGAGTTATTGAGCATTGTCCCTAATAACTTATTTAATAGCCTATCGGTAGAAGTGAAAGCCGATAGGCTACGAATTAAAGGTGGAGAAAATATTGAAACGCTCTTAAAATCATTATTTGATCTTTGCTCCTATGAATATGAGATAGAAAAAGAGTCTGCCATAGGCAGCCTTGTGAAAATTTATCAAACAGGTGAAGCATTTATTGTAGTATTCCCTAAAGGTTTATATAAAAGAATTACTTCATTTCTACGGTATTTTCAGTTTGCCTTCTACAAGGAGTATGACGATATAGTTCAACCGGAACCAACATTAGAACTGTCACTTCACGGCTTTACCCCCAGGTCATACCAGCAAAAGGCCTGTTCAATGATAATGAACGGGGATATTCCCAATCGTGCTACGCTGGTTATGGCCACTGGTGCAGGTAAAACTATTTTAAGTGCCACAATAACCTCTCAAATAAAGGTTCCTACTATATTTTATACATATTCACTTGATCTCTTAGAGCAAACTGTTCGAGTGTATGAAGAAGCATTAGGCGTTAAGATCGGAAAAATAGGTGGAAGAAGTTTTTCTATAGAACCGATCACTGTGGCTTCAATACAAACTGTATATAGCTGCATTGGTAAGACTGACAAGCGAGCTGTAAAACTTTTTGATTACCTTTCAACTGTTAAAGCCCAATTTATAGATGAAGGACATATGTTAGGGGCTGAAACCATTTATGCAGTAGCCGGCCTGACTGACCCGTATTATTCCTATGCTTTGACCGCAACACCCTACAGGGAAGACGGGAAGGAAATCTATATCGAAGCTGCATCTGGTCCTTCGGTTGAGTTAATTACCGAAGAAGAATTGATGCAAGGAGGATACATCCTTCCAGTTGAGGTTGAAATATACCCTATTAAACATTACCCAACAAGAGTCAAAAGATATAAAGCATTATACGATAAGGAAATCGTCGATCATTGGGAGCGCACCCGCAGTGTGGTCAAAGCTGCCAGAAAGTACGCCGATAAACAGGTTATTATTCTGGTTAAAGATATCGTTCACGGAAATAAGTTCTCTGAGTTATTAAGGGCTCCGTTTGTGCATGGGAATACACCTTCTAAAGAACGAACGGAAGCACTGCAAGATTTCAAGGATAAGAAATTCAACTTACTTATTGCCAGTTCAATACTTAAACAGGGGGTGGATATTCCAGAAGCAGAAGTATTAATACTGGCTCATGGTGGAGCAAGCTACGTTGAGTTGATACAAAAGGTTGGCCGGGTAAGGCGCCCAGCTTCAGGGAAAAAGGCCGGCATAGTGGTAGACTTTTACGACGAAATTCAACCTCTGAAGGAAGATGACGTATTTAGGGCTCAATCACAAAAACGGATAGCATTTTACCAAGAGAAAGATTATAGAATTACATTCCATGGAGAGGGCGTGGTCAGTCATTGAGATTGATATTGTAAATTATCTAAGCAATAACCCTATGCTCATTGTCGTAGGAGCAGTAGCAGCCATAATAGGTATTCGATTATTGCGATTTTCTCTCAAGATCGCCGGCGCAGCCCTAATTGTTTTGGCTGTTATTTATTTTGCCAAAATATTATTTTAGGAGGATTTCTTATGAAAAATACCATTAGAAAGATCAAGGACAAAATCATTGGTGCTATGGTTTTAGCTATGACTTTCATTTACACCAACCCAGCATTAGCTGCAGTAACNGAAGTAAACGCAGAGAGCTTTAACACAAAATTATTGTCAATTATNGAAAAGTACCTCCAACCATTGGGCGGCACAATAATTCTAATTGCCATAATTATTGGTGGAGTAAAACTGTTAATAAGTGCCTATTCTCCTGATAAACGCAAGGAAACTATGGGTGGCCTGGGGTACGTTTTACTTGGAGCTATTTTTGTCGGTGGAGCCATGTTCTTTGCGGGTGTATTCCTGGGATTAGGACAGTCTTTCGATCAGTAGGAGGTTTCTATGACAGAATTTATAATGCCCTTGGATATTACCGGGGAAGATAAGATGATTGGCGGGGTGTTATCACTCCGCCAAATTGCATATTTAGGCGTTGCCTTTATTGTGATATTTTTCTTTAGTTCGTTATCTATACCAGTAATAGCGAGATTAATAGGCGACGTGTTTATATTGACTGTGGCAGCAGCACTAGCCTTTATCAAAATCGATCAATTTCCCAATACGTCAACTGGTATTAGTTTAGACAAGTATATCTTACTAAGACTGCGCTTTCACAAACTCCAAAAAACCTATTGCCTGGAGGAGTATGTATGAGCAATATGTGGGTTACAATTACATTTTTAGTGCTGATTGTTGGAACGATTGCAATTTTCAAAGTCCTCATAGATCGTGCAGAACGAGGCGGCACAGAACAACAAGAAAAAAATAAAAAAGAACCACGCAAAAGAAACGCAAAAATCCCGGTACAAGATTTTATCGATGTGAGGGATATAAGACGAAGTGTAATTATTGGATCCGATAATCATTACTCAATGATTATAAGAGCTGGATCAGTCAATTATTATTTGATGTCCCCCGCAGAGCGTTCAGTGGTTATTAATGGCTTATTGGGAATGGCCAATTCGATCAGTTTCCCAATACAGATCTTTTCTACTACCGAATTAATCGACACAATGGATGCAGTAAAGGAAATCAAAAATCACTATTCAGATCTTCCCAGCGCCCTTAAACCTTACAGTGCTTATTTAAGCGAATCCCTTACATCATTGAGATATGATCAAAACGTAATGGTGAAGCATTCATATATAATAATTCCCTATTACACACGGGATAGCTTTGAAGATGCTTATTCTGAGTTAACCCGTCGTTCTCTTATTTTGATTGATGGATTAGGTTTAGCGGGCATTAAAGCCAGCGTGTTATCAAATAACGAAATAGTGGATTTCCTGCACGGGGTAATGAATAGGGAAGATACCTTAAAGCCATCCGAAGTAATTGAGGAAGGAGGGTTAGACCTCTATGTTGGATAAGCAAATAATGCAAGGCACAGCCAGAATAAAAGACATAATTGCTCCGGATGGTATAGAGATATATCAAACAGAGTTCAAGCAAGGCAGTAAGTACGGCAGAACATTGGTGCTATCTGCATACTGCCGCAAAACATATTTGGGCTGGCTGGATGAAGTATTAAACCTAGGGGACATAGACTATTCTGTTCATGTTGAACCTGTACCTGACAGAATGGTGATTGACCAGTTAACTAAAAAAATAGCTACCCTTGAAGCACAATATATGATCGACCAAGAGAAAGGGAATATATATCATATACCGCAATTACGGCAGGCCATACAGGACTTGGAGGGTATAAGGGATGCCATATACTCTAACCGAGATAGAATGTTTTTCCTTACTGCTACATTCACGATTTATGCAAAGACTCTATCTCAGCTCGATTATTTAACCAATAACCTGAAATCGTTGCTGGCCAGGAGAGCATCAAAGGCCAGGACTATGCAGTTCATCCAGGACAAAGCCTTAAAGACATCCCTTCCTTTTGGCAACAATGAATTAAACATTTATCGAAATGCTACGTTGGGCGGGGTGGTGTCCATGATGCCGTTTACCGGGTTTGAGTATTCTCATTCTAGTGGAATACTATTAGGAGTAAACTACTTTTCACGGACACCTATATTTTACAACTCATTCATAGGCGCACCAGAGTTAGCTAATCCTCATGCTATATATATAGGATGGTCTGGGTCTGGTAAAACTGTATTTATCTCGACCAAGGCATTAAGGTCAGCGTTGCATATGATAAAGAGTGTTTTAATCGACCCAGAGGAAGGACATATTGCTGCCTGGGTAAAAAGAGCCGGGGGAACGGTAATCGAAATAGACCCCTCCAAGCCTCCGATGATAAACCTTATGGAGATCGATGTTGAGGAAGATCCCGAGACCGGCCCCAGAATTAATATATTGGATAAAATTGCTGAGATTAGATCTATATTTGGTTTGGTCGTTGAACGCCAAGCAGGGCAGGGATTAACAGCAGAAGAAATAGTAGCCATAGAAGAAGCAGTTCGGGAAACTTATTCAAACTTTGGTATTAATTCTGACCCTCGTAGTCTTTACGAAAACGACCCTGGACAATTATCTATATCTGGGCGCAAGAAACAGCTTCCCACTATTTCGGATTTACAAAAGGCACTGGAAGGAAAATATAAAGCCGAACGTATCGCAACACTAGTTAAGCCAATGTTATATGGTGGTTCGCTAGGAATGTTTGATGGCCAGTCAACAGTACGACTACAGGATGAACTTCTGGTCTGTTTTGATATTCACCGTATTAAGGATGAATTCACTAGACTATATGCAATGTCTGTAATTTTAGGATGGGTATGGGCAACATTTACACAAAAGCAACCACACATCAGAAAAGATGTTTATGTTGATGAAGGTTGGATGTTTGCTCGTCATAAGGATACTGCAGAGCATTTAGAGCAACTCGGCCGTAGAGCTAGAAAGTATAAAACCGGGCTGAATATAGCCTCTCAATCTTTTAGTGAATTTACCCGTAGTGAACAGGGTAAAGCCGTACTAGGCAGTTGCGCAACCAGTATTATATTAAAGCCTCATCCGTCACAAATAAATGATGTTCAGGAAATCTATCACTTATCCGAAGGAGCAAAAGAGTTCGTGGAAAATGCCCCTACTGGTTCGGGATTATTGATTACTGAAAAAAACGTTGTACCTATATACAACCAATTAATCCCTGCAGAACTCGAGATATTGGGTTTAGGGGGGTAGAAAATGCCAAGGAAAATACTTATTGTAACCCTGTTATTGATTGCACTTTTAGCGACACCGTTACAAGCACAAGAACTTACGTTCAGTACGGAGTACCAACATGAGGCAACAGGAAGCTGGGCGGGTACGTTGGGAATAAAATGGCAAGTACCAGAAGCCGATCGGAATCAACAGATAACGGTACAAGTAGATGCAGATAGTGCTTTTAAAGTAGAGCCAAAAACGATCTCAACAGCCGGAAGAACCAGTGGACAGATTATGATCCCTATCCACTGGGCTGACGGTAACAATAGACACCAAGGAGTGCCCGATGGTTCATCATTTAATGTGACCGTTTCTGATGGCGTAAACCAAAGAACGGATGCTTTTACGGTTGGGGGTACCTCAACAAGTCCAGGAACTCAACAACCTCAACAAGAACAGCGAATAACTCAGGATCAAGAAGAAGGCGGTTGGGTTGATAAAATGTTGGCAGCCCCCATAAACGGGGCTGTAAAGGCTTTAAGGGCATTAGGCCTAAAGGATTTAGATACCCTGTTATTCAACAAAGGCGTTGAAGATTATTTCATACCTCCATTCATTGGTCAAGGTGCTTGGGAAAATGTGAAGCAATGGTTTAATGTTTTTTATTATGCTTCGTTTGGACTAGTATTCTTAGGCCTGTTTTACACGGGAGCCAAAATCGCTTTTATGGCTTATACCCCTAAAAAGCGCGAAGAAGCCATGAGGGGATTAAGTCGTTTCTTGTACGCATTTGTAATAATTGTGGCAGCTCCGCTAATGATTCAGGTATTTTTGGGAATTAATAATGCGGCAGTTGACATGATAGCTGGCGTAGCTGGAGACATGGGCGTACTAGAACAATTCCGGGCCGATGGAGAAGGAGCAGGAGGCTCCTTTATCACGAACTTATACACCGGTCATATTCTTACTACTGCAATTGTTAGAATAGCATTAGTTGCTTTAATGATTTATTTTAATATTTTATACCTGATCCGTGCCTTAGTGTTAGCTGGCTTAATGGCACTAACTCCCATACTGATCTGGCTATGGGCTATCACTGGCAACGAGACAGCTATAAAAATCTGGTTTGGAGAAATAACGTCAGTTACTTTTATGCAGTTTCTACATGCCTTTTCCTTGTTGTTTTTCATATCATTCACAAGTGCATTAAACTTATGGTGGGCAACCATAGTGGCCTTATTCATGGTCATACCATTTACAAATGTCCTGAGAAACCTCTTCCAAGGGTTCTTACGATTCCTGGGAATTAATGAAGAAGGAATAGCTGCCGGAGGCTTGGGTATGATTGGTGGTTTAGCGGCCATGGGTAAAGCAACCATGAATCCGGGGGCTGGAATATCCAAGAATAATACATACTCACCTTCTGCGGGTAGTTCATCCGTTAGTTTGTCCGGCGGAGGGGGCTCCGGAGGACCATTTGGGGTAATAAATGCTCCCATGTCACCACAAGCGCAGGGGAGTTTAGTCACATTATCTAGGTTATCACCGGCAATTTCCAAAGTCGGTGGGGTTATTGGGACGGGAGTAGGAATGGCTATGGCTACTCCTTTTATAGGAGTAAATCCTGGTCTAGCATCAACAGTTGGTAACATTGGAAGCAATATTACTCAAGGCGCAATCGGTTTAACTGGCCGGGGATTGGCACTAGGGGGCATGACTGCAGGCAACATGCTAAAAACTGGTTCAGTCTCAGAAGGACTACAAAAAACTGCTACCATTCAAACCCCCATTGATCCCGATAAGTATGAAGGATACGCAGGAATGACTCATGAAACCCAAAAACCAGAATCCTCTAGCCATGCCGCCTTGGGCTTGGTAGGGGCCACGCTTAACCCTCATACCGCCCAGGGTTACGAGCAGGGGCAAAACATCCACAGGGCAGTGTCAACGGGCATAGCTAATGCTACTAAAATTGGGGATAAGGCTGCGGATCCCATGCAGTGGAGAACATAAAGGAGGGGTACAATGAAAAAGACTCTAATAGTAATGCTCTTATTGCTTATTGGAACCATAGTTTTTACACCGGTAGTTTTGGCAGACGAATCTGGCGAGGGAAATGTTCAGGGAACTGTATTAACAGAGAAAACCGCAGTTATGACAGAAAACGGTATTCAAGCCATATCTCCGCAAGAAGGCGTAAATCGCATTAACACAGCCCTGCTTAGTGCATACAATGCGGGTGCCTCCGTTGTTCCCAACCTGGCCTTAATAGCTTTATTGGTTGGAGCAATAATGGCCATGTTTGCTGCTGCATTGAGCTTAGAAAAGATTCTTAAAATATCACTTTTAGGTATAGCTGTAGTACTTATTGCAGTTGTGATAGTGTATGCAGGGCCATTTTTAACAGCTCTCGCTAAAGGTTTTGGCGAAGGGTTGTAGTGTTAGAATAAGCCAAGAATTTAATTATATAGTATCTCATGTTGTCGCATATGTCAAGACAAAATGAGATAGTTACCGGAAAAAAATCGGCATAGTTTGGTTTTATAACCGGCTATGCCGATTTTTCCTTATATAAAATTGATAAAATAATCTGGCTCCTGTGTACCGGTGAGTTC
>JGI24711J26586_10001192_pt1 | contig 20234 bp, 14 predicted proteins | sample BioPla3DNA1_FD_26586 | JGI IMG/M metagenome (IMG submission 26586)
AACTTATACTTTCCCCACTCAGGTTAATACCATTGAAGAGTTTATTGAAGCTAACAACGGAGTTACCAACAACACTCCTTACCAGATTACAGGTGACGTTACTTTTGTGTTCAGAAGCGGACGTTATATCTATATCACTGATGAAACCGCATCCCTATTGGTGTTCGATAACAGCACCAGCTTAATCACTAACGAATATGTTAATGGTGATATCATTGAGGGTGGAATTATCGGTACCTGCAACGTGTACAACGGATTAACACAAATGATCCCTCTAACCGATTGGGCAGCCTCTACTGATAATGAAGGAGCAGTTACTCCGACTGTTGTAACCGTTGAAGATATTATCGACAATTATGGTTTATACGAGTCCAAATTGGTTACCATTGAGAATGTAACATTCAGTGCCGGANNATTTAACACNACCAGCACTACCAATGTTAATTTTACTCAAGATGGAAACAGTATGGCTTGTCGCAATGTACACAGAACTTTGGATATGACCATTCCAGAAGGATTCCAGGCTGATGTAACAGGATTTATCCTCAGATTCAACACCAATTTCCAAATTGCTCCGAGAGACAATAACGATATTGTTGAAGTAACCGTTGAACCTGATCAAGTTGCTACTCCTACGTTCACACCTGCCGGAGGAACTTACAATGAACCTCTTTCCATAACTATCGCTTGTGCAACTCCCGATGCTACAATCTACTACACCACTGACGGCACTGAACCCAGCGATGCGAGCACACTCTACTCCGGAGAATTCACACTTCAAGCAGGCGTATACACTGTTAAAGCGATCGCTTACAAAACAGATATGCTCCCCAGTGAAATTGCCACCGTTGAGTATGAAATCACCGTTGGTATCAGCGAATATGAAGCTCAACAAATCCAAATCTATCCTAATCCTACTCAAGGATCTATGCAATGGATCAACAACTCTGCGTCGCTAGAAATTAATTCTTACCAATTGTATGATCAATATGGCAGAATGTTGATGTCAGGTAAAGTTGCAAACCAATCCGAAACAATTGATTTACAAGAATTGAGTTCCGGAATCTATCTGCTCCACTTGAATAGTGAAAATGGAGTGATCATTAAAAAGGTTATGAAAGTTAAATAATAATCTTTTCAAATATAATCTAAAGGGCGATCTAAGTTATTAGGTCGCTCTTTTTTTTCTTATTTTTCTTTTTTTATAAATTTAAAAAATCAGGGGGCAGGAAAACTATTCCTCTTCAGTCATACCATTTCCCCACTCGGCTAGGGGNAGAGACAAGCCCTGCCCCTACAATCGCGTCTAATAAAAATTTGTGACCCCGTAATTCGTAATTCGTAATTGGCAACAGGTCCTAAAAGGGAAATATTACCGAGCGGGGTGGTGAAATAGCAAAAAAGGGGAACATATTCTGCCCCCCTTTTATTTTTATTTCCAAATAAGAATTAAAATAATGAAAATCCGTTTTATCTTCGTTCTCTTCGGTCATTATTAAGGGATCTGTTATCTCTTCTTCCACTACCACCGTTATGACGAATACGTCCACCAGAAGGTTTGTTTCCATTAGGTCTTGGTCCTCTTGCGGTAGGCTCTACCCAACCCTCAGGTTTTTCTAAAAGAACACGATGAGAAAGTTTATATTTGCCTGTTTTCTCATCAATAGCGATCAGCTTAACTTTTATCTCATCCCCAATTTTCAAGACATCCTCAACATTTTCAATTCTCTTATAAGCAATTTCCGACACGTGAAGTAAAGCTTCCACATTGGGAATAATCTCAACGAATGCACCAAAAGAAGTAATACTTTTAACCACTCCGTCGTACACTTCCCCAATTTCTGGAACGGTAGTAATCTGTTTAATTTTAAACACTGCTTTTTCTATATTTTCCAGGTTTGGAGAAGCAATATCGATAATTCCAACTCCATCTTTCTCTTCAATGGTAATCAAGGTGTCAGTCTCACGTTGCATCTCCTGGATAATCTTACCACCAGGTCCGATAATAGCGCCAATAAATTCACGTGGTATAATCATCTGTTGGATTCTTGGTACAAATGGTTTGTAATCCTCACGAGGTTCTGAAATAGCTTCTTCCATTCTATCCAGGATATACAATCTACCCTCTTTGGCTTGTGCCAATGCCTCAGCCATCATTTGAGCCGATAATCCTCCAATCTTGATATCCATCTGACAAGCAGTGATTCCATCTCTGGTTCCACACACTTTAAAGTCCATATCTCCAAGATGGTCTTCATCTCCTAAAATATCAGAAAGAATCGCATAGTTTCCTGTTTTCTCATCTGTGATTAGCCCCATAGCAATTCCGGATACCGGTTTTTTAATCTTAACTCCTGCATCCATCAATGCCAGCGTACCGGCACATACTGTAGCCATAGAAGAACTTCCATTAGATTCTAAAATATCAGATACAATTCTAAGAGTGTAGGGAAACTCAGTTGAGTCCATTGGAATCACAGGTTTTAATGCTCTGAGTGCTAAGTTTCCATGTCCAATTTCTCTTCTACCTGCACTTCCTACCCTTTTCACTTCACCGACAGAGAATGGAGGGAAGTTGTAGTGTAACATTAATCTATTAGTTCCATGTATGATTGCTCCATCAATTAACTGCTCATCATCTTTTGTTCCCAATGTAATGGAGGTTAATGATTGCGTTTCACCTCTGGTAAAGATAGCCGATCCATGCACTGCCGGTAGATAATCTGTTTCAATCCAGATTGGTCTGATTTGGTTGGTAGCTCTACCATCCAATCTTACTCTATCGTTCAGGATCATGGCTCTCATTGCATCATACTGCACATCATGATAATATCTGTTAATGAGAGGCATAGCTTCTTCCAGTTCCTCTTCAGGATAAGATTCTACAAACTGATTTAAAACCTCATCAAATCGATCATGACGCTCTTGTTTTGAGGTTTGTGCTTTAGCAATTTGATAAACTTTATCATACGTTTCCTGATATACTTTTTGTTTGAGTTCTTCATCATGATTTTCATGACAATACTCTCTTTTAGGATTTGCTTTTTCAACTTGTGCAGCTAAGTTCAACTGTTCTTGGCATAATTGTTTGATCGCTTCGTGTGCAAAGTTCAAGGCATCCACCATATCCTCTTCCGAAATCTCTTTCATTTCTCCCTCTACCATCATGATATTATCGATAGTAGCTGCCACAATCATGTCAATATCTGAAGATTCCATTTGTTCAACGGTAGGATTAATCACAAACTCTCCACCTACTCTTCCTACACGCACTTCAGCAACCGGTCCCTGAAACGGGATATCAGATACTGCCAACGCAGAAGATGCTGCCAGACATGCTAAAGCATCAGGCAGGTTATTTGGATCACCTGAAATCAAATAGATCAACACTTGTGTTTCTGCGTGAAAATCAGCGGGAAAAAGTGGTCTTAGTGCTCTATCCACCAATCGTGCGATCAAGATCTCATACTCTGATGGTCTTGCCTCTCTTTTAAAGAATCCGCCGGGTATACGCCCTACTGAAGTATACTTTTCCTGATACTCAACTTGTAGAGGCATAAAATCTACATTTTCTGCGGCTTCTTTTTTTGCGCATACGGTAGCCAGCAACATCGTATCACCCATTCTCACCACTACTGATCCATCAGCTTGTTTAGCTAATTTTCCGGTTTCTATGGTAATCTCTCTACCATCTGCAATTGTAAATGTATGTTTAATTCCAATCATATATATCGTAATTTATTTAATAATGTATGAAAAAAGGCAATTTCTATATTAAATTGCCTTTTCAATATACGCTTTAAAAAGCTTTTATTTTCTTAAACCTAATTTTTTAATAACCTCTCTATAACGTTCAATCTCATTTTTTCTAAGATATTCCAACAATCTTCTTCTTTTCCCAACCAGATTGATCAACGCTTTTTTTGTAACGTGATCTTTCTTATTCTTTTTCACATATTCGGTAAGATGCTTAATTCTATGTGTAAATAGCGCAATTTGACTCTCTGGTGAACCAGTATCTGTAGCAGTCTTACCAAACTCATTGAAAATCTCTTGTTTAACTTCTTTTGTCAAATACATAATAATCTTCTCTTTTTATATAAAATGTCTTCTTTTAATCAATCGGCAAAAATACAAAAAATATTGATATAATTCATTTTATGAAAGATTTTCTTTTCTTTTTTTTTGAATTTATCAAAAAAAAGGCTACTGCCTTTCGGAAGTAGCCTTTCATTAATCCTTACAGGAAATACTATTTAGTGATATGTACTTTGTAAGCTGCAGCACCTTGAGTAGTATATACTTTCACAAAGTAGATACCTGTTGCCACATCTAAGTTAATCACTTCAGAGTTGCTATTCAAAGTAGTAGAATATACTAATTTACCATAAGAATCATAGATTTCTGCATTTTCTAATGCGAAAGCACCATTGTTTATGATAAACAGATCTGAATAGTAACCGTATACTTGTAAGTTGCTTAAGTCATACTCATCAACTGAAATTGGAAGTTCTGGTAAAGTAACGAAAGTAGTGATCATTGACCAGTCGCTGCTGTTGGTAGCAGAACAGTTAGATCTTACTTGCCACATATACTGAGTATTAGCTGTTAAATCAATAACATCTAACCAAGTATTGTTTACATTATTTACCAATGTGAAGTTAGGTTCGCTTACTTTCTTATATTGTACTGAATAAGATGTAGCACCTGTTGCATTCCAATTGAATGTAGCAGTAGTTTGAGTAATTAAAGAAGTATATGTATTCATAGGTATTTCACATTCAATCAACTTGAAGGTTACATTAATAGTGTGATTAGCTGTAACGTTAGCAAATTGATATGATGGAAGTGCACCCATAGCAACACCGTCAATAGTTACATTATCCACAACATAACCTGCGGCAGGATTAAATTGGTAAACTTGCGAAGAAGCACCATAATTTAATGTTGCAGTTCCACTTGGAGTAATGGTTCCATTAGCTCCTGCAGAAGCTGTGATAGTATATGTTTTAATTGCCATTGTAGCACTAACAGTTACGTTAGCTGAAACAGGATTTAAGGTGTGTGTTACAACCCCAACATTATTTGGAGTAATAGCCACTGAAGAACCATTTACCTGAAGAGCTGAAACATTATATCCGATATTAGGTACAACTGTAAAGGTTGGAGTAGCTCCATAAACTACAGTGTGTGAACCGGGAGTAATCATACCATGGTTAGGTTGTGTTACAGTAATATTGAATGTAGCTGTATTGGTAACAACATAGATAGTATGATTTGCCGTAACATTAGTGAATGTGTAGGAAGTAATAGCACCTTGGCTTATTCCGTCAACCAATACATCCATAATCAATGATCCTAATGCTGGAGTGATTGTATAAGTTTGGTTACCGCCATGGTTCAAGGTTGTAACACCTGCTGGTGTAATCGTTCCGTTACCATTCATTGCGGCAGTGATAGTATAGGTATTGATAGCAAATGTAGCTGAAATAGTATGATCTGCCTGAACATTAATAAAGCTATATTGGCTCACTGCACCCACGCTAATTCCATCTACTAATACATCAACGATATGATATCCTGCATCCGGAGTGATAGTATAGGTTAGATCCTCATTGTAATTCAATGTGGTAGCACCTGCTGGTGTAACTGTTCCATTTGCTCCTGCTGTTGCAGTAATAGTGTAAGTATTGATGGTAAATGTAGCTGAAATAGTATGGTTTGCTACGATATTGTCAAATGTATGAGTATAGCTGGTTGCTCCTTCAGGAACTGTTACTGCTACTCCGTCAACTTCTACGGTAGTAATAGTATGTCCTTCAGCAGCAGTCACAACATATTGCTGTGTTGCACCATAATTATAAGTTTGAGCTCCTGCAGGAGTTACTGTACCACCAACGCCGGCTGTTGCAACCACTTGATATGTCAATGGTTGGAAGTAAGCCTTAATCATTTGGTTTTCAGTAATGTTAGTTAACTGACCATTATATAATGCGTTATCAGCAATAGTTTGTGGAACATCGTTAACCAAAATTGCAGAAATATAATTACCGGTTGCAGGAGTTACAACATAATCATACACATAAGCAGGATCATAAATAAATGTAGTTCCCGGTGTAATAGAACCACTACCAAAAACTTGTGTTGTAATAGTGATTGGATTAGCTTGATACTCAACCTCAATATGTTGTACTTCAGTGATGTTATACAACTGATATTGCGATGCAGCACCTACATAATGACCATTTACAGTGGTTGATACACAAGTATAACCGGGAGCTGCAGGCATAGTTGCCAAGAAGTCATCACCATAGTTTACATAAACATTATGGATTGTAGGACCGGCAACATACTGACCATCAAGGATACCGGCACCATTTACTACAGTATATTCAATAGCTACAGTATCAATTTTCACAACTGCTTCAATTGTATGATCAGCAGTTACATTAGTGAATTCATAAGTAAATACATTGTTACCCATATCTACAGCATCATTGAGTTGACTCACTCCGTCAATCAATAATTCATATAGGTGGAAATGATCACTTACACTGATTGTAAAAATTTGAGAATCACCATGAAGAACGATTGTTGGTTCATTAGGAGTGATTGATCCGGGCATTTCACCATTATCCAAGTACTGGTCACCATGATAGTTTACAATAGTTGGAGTAATAGTATATGGAATCTTTTCATAAGTAGCATTCACATACAGTGTGTCAATACCTACTGACAAAGTATATGGGAATGGTCTCAAATTATCAACATCAGGTCCTTGAACTTCAGTTCCGTTAACTGTGATAGAAGCAATTCTATATCCTGCACAGGTACAAAATTGATTAATCTGTCAGTTCCATTGAGAACAGTAATATTACCATTCGGATTTGAATTTCCGTTAGGACCATTAGTAATAATCACAGGAGTATAATAAGGAGCAGTTACCTCAATTTCGTCAATATACACATTACGTCCATAATCACTAAATCCTTCAAAAATAACGCGGTTAAATCCGGCTGAAGGAACTCTTACAACATATTGATACCATCCGGCTGCCGGAACGGTAGGTTCCAGAGTAGTACTTCTATGAATTGTATTCAACAGCGTTGCACCTTCTGATGTAGGAGTATTATTCACCATTACGCGAATACCTTCATTCTTTGAAGAATAGTAGCTATCGTCATCTCTGTACATCCAGAATTTAATGAGTGACCCTTCAGCTACTCCCATAATTTGAGGAGTAATTAAATCTCCTACTGTTCCTGAATAATAACTCCAAATATTAAATCTTGCCATATAGGGACCTACCACAGGAGAACATGTTGGATATTCTCCTTCAGATTGGAAGTCGAAAACTCCTGCACTAGTAGTAGTCTCATCTACTTTAACATTAGTCCAAGCAACGGGTGTTTGATCGGTACTAAATGGCTCATAAAATGGTACTCTGTATGTAGTAGCAAACTGAGTTTCGAAATATTCACTTTCATCATCAACAGCACAAATCGATTTAACTCTTAAGTCATAAACTGTTGAGTGAGATAGTCCTGTCAAGTTTAAAGTTGTATTACTAGTAGTTCTGGTTGTCCAGGTCTCATCAGTAGCTTTCTTGTACTCAACTACCCATGAAGTTTCTTCTCCCATTGGAACTAAAGTAATATTAGCTGAAGTAAACGCGATATTGTTATATGTAACTGATGAAATTTTTGGACATGTGATTTCTTCAACTGAGATATCATCAATACTGATATACCATGGAGAACTATTAATAGCACCTTTTATACCAATAACGTATACGCCGGCTGTTGTGACAGTAAACACTCCTTCCAATTCTTGATAATCCCCATTCACTATTCCTGTTTGTGGAATAATCACAGTACCGTCATTCATAGCTGCAACAGTAGATGCTGTTCCCAGTTTCACTGTTATAGAAGCATTAGCAGCATTAGAACCATCTTGTCTTGCAAACATTGCAAGTTCATAAATACCGGGTTCAAGTGACATTTCTTTAAATAACCAACGTGTATTACCCCAACGTAAAGTTGCATTAGTTTGACCATCATAAGGGGTACGATTGTAACTTGTGAATGATGAATTATACACCCATTCATTTGAACCGGCTTCTCCTTCTTGAGAATAACATAAATCTACTACTGCAGCATCTGTTCCATCTTCAAAACCATAAAAATATGGAACAGTTGATGGGAGACATAGGGTTCTGAATGAAGCTACTCTAAATGCACTGGTATGATTGTCACCGCAATTAGCTTTTACTCTCACATCGTAACTGGTATTTTCATCCAATCCACTCAATATAACCGTTGTGTTAGAAGTGTGAAGCGTAGTCCAGGTTGCAGCAGTTGCTGCTTTATATTGTACTACAAAACTTGCTGCTGTAGAAGTGATATTGAGCACTGCTGAATTGTCTGTAATATTGCTCACATCAACTAGTGGAGATAAACAGTTTGGATCTTCAATAGCTATATCATCAATACTTACATGCCATGGAGTATAGTTAAGAGTTCCTTTTATTCCTACGGTATAAACACCGGCTGTAGTGATATTAATCGTTCCGGTTAATAGTTGATAATCACCGCCAACAATGTTAGTTTCAGGAATTACAGTAACTCCTGCATCCATAGCGGCTGTAGTAGCTTCTGTTCCTAACTTAACAATAAGTGAAGCACCACTTGATGCGTCTTGTCTGGCATACATAGAAAACTGATAAGTACCGGGAGTAAAATAAACCTCTCTAAACAACCATCTTGTGTTACTATATCGCAAAGTTGCATTCATTAAACCTGAGTGAGGAGTCCGATTATACGTTGTTTCGGTTTTATTGTAGACCCAAGAATTACTTCCACTAACACTATATTGAGAAAAACATCCTCCCACTGCAGCATCATGTGTACCATCTTCAAAGCCATAAGTCCATGGAACAATAGCAACACAAGCTCCAACTACTGTTACATCGACATTAAACTGAACAGCTTCATAATCATCAGTATTGGTAGGAGTAAATGTTACACTGTAAGGATGAGTTCCGGTTGCAGTTAAAACTTGTGTTGGGTCAGTCCAATCAAAAGTTCCGGGAACCGGAGTTCCATTGTATTCAGCAGCACCACCTGCTAAATAGATAGAACCCAAAAGTGCATTCACATTCCCTGCATCTGCAACAGGAAGTGTAGTAATCACAGGAGTAGCCACAGCAGGCGTCATAGCAGTACCGGTAATGGTAAAGTTGTCAATACGATTATTACCATTTGATGAAGTACAACCATCAACAACCAATTTAAGATAAACTGTTGTCTGATTATTAAGACCTGTAACGGAAGAAAAATCAGCCGTTGTCCAAATAACTTGACCTGATGTTGAAGCAGTATTATTGCCCGCAATAGGTACAAATGTAGTACCATTATCGATACTATAGGACCATGTATGAGTATCAAAACCAGTTGAAGTACCTCTTAGATGAAAAGCGAGTTGGATATCTTCCATCTGGGTGGTTGAAAAAACAAATACCACAGCCTGCCCATTGGAAGAGTTATTGGCCAAAGCTAAAGCTTGTCCTTTAGGTACATCTCCATTGGCATAACCACCAAAAGTAGTTAGTTGAGGATCAGGCTTTACTGTTGACCATGCACTAGATCCGTGTGTCCCATCCAAATAGATAGTCCCGGTTCCCTCATCTGCAGTAATCACAGTTGAGGTGTTGGGCGCTTCTTGTAAATCATTAAAGTTCCAGTTCGCAATTACAGATTGAGCTTGTGTAAGCCCTATCATAGCAAAAACGAATAGAAAACTCATGATTGCGCGTTTAAAATTGTACATTTTTTTCATATTAATAAAATTTGGTGAATAATTTGAATTTTCTTAAAAAAANTTCTTTTTCGTTAATAATTTTTCAACTTCTTGTAANTCAATTCTTTATACAATACCCTATTTTACAGGACACACCTATTTTACAAATCGACAAACAAGGCAACAAATATACAAAACTATTTGAACATATTGGCTATTTTGAGTAATTTTTTTAAAAAAAGAAAAATAAGGGGGCAGAGAAAGAGTGACTCCCCGAAAAATTTTTACCCCCACTTACTCTTTATGGAGCTCCTTTGCATTCATCTGCTCCATAATGATCGATTTTCCCAGAATTTCTCCTTCGGTTTTATTGGGTCCAATCGTAACTTTCTTGCAAGCTATCAACTTATATCCGAATTGATTCGGGTGAAAAGGCTCCAAACCCTTACTCCTGTACAGGATGTTATTCTTAAAAGTGAGTCCGTCCACAGATTTGGCGAACAAAATAGGATAGTCGAACAAAAAGAAAGAATTATCCTCAATCCTGATATTCGCATGGTAAGGATGCTCCGGATCAGGCTTGGCAATATTGGGATAGATCGATATCACGGCTTCGGAAAACTGGTATGGCGACGAGTTACAAGAATATCTGAAAATATTTTTCCGAATCGTTACATCACGCACCGGACCCGATTCATACCATTCCCGGGCATCTCCGGCAATCAAAATAGCAGATCCTGCCGATTCGAAAATATTGTCCTCAATCCTTACATTTCCTCTGGTTGAGATGAGTAATCCACGCGCTCTGCCACTTCTAAAACGACAATTCGATATCTTAACATCCGGATTACAGGTCACATTCTCAATCACCACCTTGGATTTGACCTTTCTTGAAGGAGAGGTGGCTAACACCAATTCAAACTGATCCCTGTTGAGTTGATTGTACTCTATGATGGTACTTGAGTCGATCGTTTTCATAGTTTTAGGATCCACAAAGTAGATTTTTTCTCCCATTCTCCCCCACTCCAAGCCGGTCGTTTCATGGTGCATAAATTGAGCAATTACCCGATTCTTTTTTCGTTTTACAACTTTGACATAAGTCCCGTGGATGTTGATTGCATCATCCATTAATCCATACCACTCGCAATTTTCGACTCTGATCTGACCACTGCAACCCATCAGGTGAAATCCATCATCATGACTGCTAATATATTTCCTCCCAATCAGATAGTTGGGAACAACCGAGCAACTGAACAAATTCAAATTGTGCGTAAATTGAGCTAAAATAGCCAACCCATCAGTCTGGTATATGTTCACATTTTGAACCAAAATATCAGCACTATTTTGTATAAAAATACCGGCATGATTTCTTTCGCCATGTCTAATCACAATCCAATTGTGTAGCTTAGGAAAATGTGCTTTATTGGGATAAAAAATTCTCAATCTCCCTTTTTCCACCTCATCCACCGGAATTCCTTCCCACCATCCTCTATCACCGGTGTAAGGCTCTACCATTCTGGAATTATGATTAAACTCAACGTAGGTAAATGGTGAGGTTTTATGTTTACCTATAAAAAAATGAAGTTGTTGTTTTGCATCCACCTCATACGGAAAAAGTTGAGGATCAAAAGCAATCTCAAAATAGGATGAATCCACATGAACTACTTCTGCTTCCACTGAAGTTGGCGTTGCAAAATCGATTATGATATTGCGTATGGAAATATTGGTACAACGATCCAGTGTGATGGGTTGCATTTTCCCATGAAACATCAAGGTAGAGAAGTTCCCATCCACAGTCACATTATGCATATCCTCAAACAAAATGGCTAAATTTTTAGGATTCCGGTTGGTTGTATTGCTTTCATAGTACTCCTTATGAATCGCATTTTCTTCGTAAAAATCATATTGTCCTGCTGACAAAATAATTGTCACTGACTCTCTGGTTTTAACTGCCTGTAGCAAATTCTGAAAAGGTTGTGTCATATCATTTCCCGTATCCGGAATTACTCCGTACAAAGCTCCATACACCACATCTTGGGCCTGTACAGTAGTCAATAAACAAAATAGAGAGAGTAATAAAATAGCGCGTTTCATATATTATGTATTTTGTAACTATTCCCGTTATGATCAATAGTAAAGGGATCTTTCAGATTAAATCCATTTTTCACTAATGGAGTACTAAATAGTTGTTTTGTTTCACCGTAATACAGTTCTTCTCCTGACTGAAGCAGTAGCGAAAGGGGAACATACTGCACTGCAAAGGCAAATTCATGCAAGATCAGGATAATGGTAATCTGGTGCTGTTCATTCAGTTCTCTCAAAATCTCCATAATCTCAAATTTGTGTGCAATGTCGAGGTTTGAGAGCGGCTCATCCAGAATGAGAATGGGTGTTTTTTGTGCTATCGCCCGGGCTATCAAAGTTCTTTGAAACTCACCCCCACTCAATTGGTGAGTGAATCTGTCTTTAAACTCTATCAGATGGGTTTTATGAAGTGCTTCCCTGACAATTTGATGATCTTTTTCTGAAGGAGACTCCCACCTTCCAAGGTGTGGATTTCTCCCCATCATCACGGTTTCATATACCGTGAAATCGAACATCAGATCTTGCCTTTGGGGGACTACAGCTATCAATTTCGCAATATCTAATTGGGAGAGATGATTGATGCTTTTTCCATTAATTTTTATTTCTCCCTGAAAACCATGGAGTAACCCACAAATTAGTTTCCCTAGAGTCGTTTTTCCTGACCCATTCGCACCCATCAGAGCACAATAGGTCCCCTGTTGGAGTGTAAAATTGAGGTTTTTTAATACCTTTACCTGGTCGTAAGCGAAAGAGAGATGAGATACTTCTATTATTGGAGTCATGCTATATTTGAGTTAAAAAAAGGTAGGGTTCCACACTAGTTTTCCTTTTTTGGGATAAGTACTCTCTTTATTGAGAAGGAATACTTTTTTATCGATACCCCAGTAAAAACCACCCAGTTTTCCTTGGGAGGTTACTACTCTGTGGCAAGGTATGAGGAATAAAATCGTATTTCTTCCCACTGCATTACCTACTGCTCTTTGTGCTTTTGGTTTTCCAATTTGTTGAGCAATTTGAGCATACGTAGTTAATTCTCCATGAGGGATTTGTAAAAGTGCCTCCCACACCTGATATTGAAAAGGAGTTCCTTCCAGATGGAGGGGTATTTTAAGGTTTTTATCCCACTCCTTTTTCAGTGCTTCTCTGATAAGAGGATTTATTTTAGCAATCCTGTTTTTGATCTTCGCATTGGGAAAGCGTTCTTTTAATTGTTCAACATAAGTTAGCCCCTTTATAGGATAACCCACATAGCAAATCCCTTTGGCAGTAGAAGCAACAACTAGTTTTCCGATTTTGGTATTATGAATAGAAAAAGAGATATGAATAGGTCTTCTTTTGGACTTAAACTCCTTATTATCAGCATATTTTATACTGACAATATCGTGATGTTTTTTTACTTTTTTGGAAGTTTCATCATTTTTCATAACTTTTCCATTTTGAGTACAAAGATACATAACTTTTTTAAATGAAATAAAATAAAAAAGTTGCACCTGATATAGACGCAACTTTCAACCTTATTTACATTATTAACCAAAAATAAAATATTATTTTTTCTCTGCTTTTTTCTCTTCTAAACTTGCAAGTACCTCCTCCTGGATTGAAGCCGGTATAGGCTGGTACTCAAAAAACTCCATTGAAAAGTTAGCTCTGCCGCTCGAAAGATTTCTCAACACAGTAGCATATCCAAACATCTCCATAAGCGGTACATAGCCGTTTAATTTTTGGGATCCTTTTCTATATCTTCTCATGCTCAGGATTCTTCCTCTTCTTTTGTTGAAATCACCCGTAACATTTCCGATATAATCATCAGGAGTATTGATCTCTATTTTCATAACCGGTTCAAGCAGAATCGGTTTACCTTTCATAAATGCCTCTTTAAAGCTCATGGCTGCACAAAGTTGGAAAGCCATATCTGAAGAGTCCACCACGTGTGCACTTCCATCCAGCAGAACTGCTTTCACATCCACAACCGGGAACCCTGCCAAAGGCCCTTTCTCCATTCCTTTTTTAATCCCTTTATCTACTGAACCAATATATTCATTAGGAACATTTCCACCTTTTACCTTGTCCACAAACTCGTATCCTTGCGCTTCATTAGGTTCAAATCTGATAATGGTGTGGGCATAGTGTCCTTTTCCTCCCGTTTGTTTTACATACTTGTAATTGCTTTCCACCTCTTTAGTCAAGGTTTCTCTGTATGAAACAGCAGGTTTACCTATTTCAACATCAACTTTAAACTCTTGTTTTAAGCGATCAACGATCACTTCGAGGTGTAATTCTCCCATTCCTGAGATAATCGTTTCCTCCGTTTCTTCGTCATAACGTGCTCTGAATGAAGGGTCTTCATTGATCAATTTCGACAATGCTTCTCCCAACTTTTCCGATTCTTTGCGCGCTTTGGGAAGCACTTTCAATTCTATTACTGAAGGTGGAATGTGGATGCTTTCCAGATGCAACGGTTGATCCGGATCACACAATGTATCACCGGTACGGGTTACCTTCATACCCACTAAAGCAACAATATCTCCGGGACCCGCCTCTTTGATCTCCTCCCTATCCTTAGCTTTAATTCTGAATATACGACCTGTTCTTTCGTACTTCATCTTACTGGAATTATAGAGTTGCATACCGCCGGTCAAGGTGCCGGAAAATATACGGATAAAGGTTTGTTGACCAACGTATGGATCATTGATCAATTTGAATGCCAAAGCTGAAAATGGTTCTTTTGCTGAAGGATTTCTGGTAATGGTCTTTTCTTCATCATGAACATCGGTACCCACTACAACTCCTGCATCAATAGGAGATGGGAGATAGTTTACAATGGCATCCAACAGTAATTGAATCCCTTTATTTTTATACGCTGCTCCACAGAAAACCGGTGTGATTAAAAGTTTCATTGTTGCTTCGCGTGCCGCTTTCATCATCAATTGCTCCGGAACCTCTTTTTCTTCAAGGTAAAGGTCGGCAATCTCCTCATCAAAATCTGCCAATGCAGCAATTAAATCTGCTCTGGCACTGGTGGCACGTGCCATTTCACTCTCCGGAATCTCTTTTTCATAGCTTTTGGTCTCATCGAAGTAGTAGGCTTTCATTTTAATGAGGTCAATCATTCCCTCAAATTGATCTTCACTTCCGATAGGAATCTGAAAAGGAACCGCATTGGCATCCAGGTTATCATTCAACTGCTGCACCACATCAGCAAAATCAGCGCCGGTACGGTCCATTTTATTAATGAACGCAATTTTAGGAACACGATATCTATCCGCTTGATTCCACACTGTTTCACTTTGAGGTTCTACTCCTCCAACAGCGCAAAATACAGCAATCATTCCATTAATCACTCTCAGAGAACGCTCCACTTCAACAGTAAAATCCACGTGTCCGGGAGTGTCGATTAAATTAATTTGGTGATCATTCCAATAAGTTGTAATAGCAGCTGATGCAATGGTAATTCCTCTTTCCTGCTCCTGTTTCATGAAGTCCATGGTCGCCTGACCATCATGAGATTCACCAATTTTCCGATTCACTCCGGTAAAAAACAGGATTCTTTCCGAGACGGTTGTTTTCCCTGCATCAATATGCGCAGCAATTCCAATATTTCTTAGTTTTGTAATAGAATTTATCATAAAATGTGATTATTTTTGCATTGACTAATTTTCTTATCTGTTTAATTGTTAAATAATTAGCTATAATAAATAGGAATTATTTAAGGGGTGCAAAAGTAACATTTTTTTGCTTACACCCGGAACTTTTTTGTGAAATTTTTAAATGATATGAAAAAAAGTAGAATAATTCTAAATTCTAATTTATTTATTCCGCCTTCATATTTCCTGTTTCTTTTTTGGTATTTTAAAAAAAAGGGGGCATTTTGATTTCGGATTTCGGATTTCGGAAGTTTTATATTGAGTTTTTTTAACATATCCCATTGATATTTAATTATATATATTATTTTGAAATAAAAATAAATGGGGGGCAGACAAAGCTTCACTTTTTTGTTAATCTATAACCCCACTCTGGAATGAGATACCTTTTGGAGAATTAGTGTACAATTGCGGATCAGGAATTACCAAAATTCCCAAAAATTGCCAAAATTTGTCCAAAAAATATCTTTTTTCCACCAAAATCCAAAAATTTCCCTTTTTTTCCATATTTTTGCAATTAGCATTAAAAACACTATTTTTTCATTTTTTAAAACATAAGCTATAAGTACTGATATCCAATGCTTTATGGACGTTTTCAAAGGTTAATTTCAAGGGAAACTTATCCCCACTTAACTGTTGATAACTTAAAATAGCTCCCTTTTTTTCCACATTGATTATCAGTGAGTTAATTAAAAAAAATTAAGTTTTTTAAAATAGTTATCAACAATCTGGAATTAATAAAAAATTTATACTATTTTTGTGACAATATTTAACGATNTAAAAAGATGTCCGTTTATCAATATGGTTATTGGGAAGTTTCAATAGAAAAGCATGGAAGAATTAAACTTCCTACCGCTTTATTGAAATCATTGCCTGAATCGGAGCGCAAACGATTTTGGGTTGCACACGGTTTTGGAAACCATATCATGTTGTGGACTGAGAGTGCTTATCTGGAGCAGATCCGTTTCTTAAACAGCATCAACCGTAATGACATTCAAGCCAAACGCTATCGTAATGCTTTTTTGCGCAACATCACTCAAGTAGAGTGTGACTCGCAGGATCGCATCGTGATTCCAAAACCCTTTATGGAGAATTACAAAATAGAAAAAGAGGTTGTATTGCTGTTGGATAATGGTCGGATAGAACTGTGGAATCAAGCTAATTACCACGCTCAATATACCATCTCTCCCGACGAAATGGAACAACTTAATGCTCAAATCCACTCTGATTATTTACGTGAAGAAAATCAAAATTAATATAGAATGTACCACACCCCTGTACTGCTTACTGAATCTATTTCGGGTCTTATTACCTGTACCAAGGGGATCTATGTGGATTTAACATTCGGGGGGGGAGGACATTCACGGGCTCTGCTGCAACAATTGGCTCCCGAAGGACAACTTTTTGGGTTTGATCAAGACCCTGACGCACAACGGAACAGCATCGCAGATCCCCGATTTCAATTGGTGAATGCCAATTTCAGACACTGGAAACGGTTTATGCAGTTTCACAATGCTTACCCTGTTAACGGTGTATTGGCTGATTTGGGAGTTTCCTCCTATCAATTCGATACCCCGGAGCGTGGGTTTTCTCACAGACTCGATGGTAGGTTGGATATGCGGATGAACCACTCCAAAGGAATTACCGCCGCAGATGTGGTTAATCAATACAGTGTGGAGCGTTTGACAGAGCTTTTTGCTCAGTATGGAGAAGTGAAACAAGCATATCGTATCGCACAACTGATTGAAAAAGGTAGAGAGGAACAACCGATCGAGGAGAGCGGAGAATTGAAAGAAGTGCTGAAACCTATCCTCCCCCCGGGAAGAGAAAATAAAATATTATCACAAATATTTCAGGCACTCAGAATAGAAGTCAACGAAGAGATGGATGCCCTGAAAGAAATGCTTCAACAAACCGTTGAGGGCGTTGAAACCGGTGGACGGATTGCAGTAATCTCTTACCACTCTTTGGAAGATCGTCTGGTGAAAAACTTCTTCAGAAGCGGCAACTTTGAAGGAAAGATTGAAAAAGACTTTTACGGCAATCCGATTACCCCCTTCAAATTGATTACCCGTAAAGCAATTGTCCCTTCGCAAGAAGAGATAAGTAAAAACAACAGAGCACGAAGTGCAAAATTAAGAATTGTAGAAAAAATTGACTTTTCACTATGAAGTATATAGCTGAATCTGATAAAGTTGAGAAAAAAGAAAGAAAAAAAGGCTCAGGATTACTCCAATATGTTTTGAGTGGGGAGTTTGTACTGAAACTATTTCAACCTCGTGTATTACCTTATACCATTGCGGTGTTCATTTTAACTTTTACAGCTATTATCAACGACAGAAGCATAAAAAACAAAATCAAAAGATATGAACAAAAGGAGATTGAGTATAAAGCCACGCTTAATCACCTAAGAAAAAATAACCACTTCATCCCGTATGATCAGCTCATTATTCTTCAAGATAAAGCAAAATCATGGGGCTTTCACAGAAAGCAGGATGGAGCTTATAAAATTACTATTCAAGAAGATACTCAAACTAAAAAAAGAGAAAGGAAAAAATGAGCAAAAACAATATAGAGCAAAATAAAAGCATGAAGAGAAGGTTATTGGTGATCTACCTTTTAACTGCCGCTTTTAGTATTGCTTGTATGGGGAGAATAATACACCTTTCTCAATTCTCCGGAGAGTTCAAAGATTGTGTTGATGAAACTGTAGAAGGTGCTGTTGCTGACTCCAACTGCAACTGTATTATTCGGGAAAACAAACTTACACCGCTGCGTGGAGAAATTTTTGATGACATGGGCCGGGTGTTGGTCAGTAACAATTCCGTGTTTGACGTTGTATTGGATGGAAGATACCTTAAATATAAACCGGGAAATATCAAACGTGATTCTCTCTATCTTTCCGAAGGAGAAAGGATCTCATGGGAGGATCAAGGTCGTTTGAAAGAGTTGGTAAAGGATTTGGCCCGAGAGTTTCATGAACATTTTTCCGATCGCTACCCTTTTACTTTGGATTATTATGAAAGAAAACTGGGGGAAGCTATCCTGCAACATAAAAATGTCACCATTCTATCATCAAAGCGAAGTAACCCCAGACAAAGAGTAACTTCGGACGACACAGCCTTCATCAAAAGTTTACCCGTCTTCAACTCTTATAAAGTGAAAGCAGCCTCATTCCCGATGGATATCCAACGGATTATGCCTTACGGAGAATTGGCTAAAAGAACTTTGGGTACTTTTGACTACGCCACCAACAAAAAAAGTGGATTGGAAGAAACATACGATTATGTTCTTGGAGGAGATCCGGGTTCAAGAAAATATATGCTCTACCGAAAAATCAGAGTTCCCATCGAAGGTAGAATTGATCCTACAGATGGTAAAAACATTCAAACCACCATCAATTTAGACATCCAATACATTGTGTATCAGGCACTCATGGATAAATTACTATCAAATAATGCGCAATGGGGAACTGCTATAGTGATGGAAACGGCAACCGGTGAAATAAAAGCTATAACCAACCTGACCAGAAAAGGAACAGAAGGAAACTACTATTATACCGAACAGTTCAATTACGCTTTGCGACACGAATGTGAACCGGGTTCTACATTCAAATTGGCATCCTTGCTCGCCTATTTGGAAAAAACACCGAATGATACTACTCCAACTTATCTCCTTTGCGGATGCGAAATCATCAACCATTTTGGAGGAAGAAAATTTCAAAAATGTTACGATAGCGATAGCAGAGGGTCAACTCACAGATTAGGAACCGTTGCAGAAATATTCCAACGCTCTTATAATGAGGCAACTGCAACCATGATCTTCAAAACCTATCCCAATTTTAAATCCTATTTGGATGCGTTGAGAAACATGGGGATTTTAGATTCTATCAAAACACAGTTGGGAACTATTCCTCCACCCAATATCAGACAAAAAGCAACAGACAGACGAACCTACTACTCTGCCACCTTTGGTGCCGGTTTTAATATCGCTCCTATCCAAACATTAACCTATTACAACGCCATTGCCAACAATGGGAAAATGGTTAAACCCCTTTTTGTTAAATCGATTACTGATAAAGATGGGATTGTAAAAATCTATGATACTGAAGTACTTCATGAACAGATCTGTTCCGAATATACTGTTAAAAGAGCTCAGAAATATTTGAGATCTGTGGTGACCAGTCCGGTAGGAACAGCTAGAAAATATGCCAACTTCCCGGTTGAATTTGCGGGGAAAACGGGAACCCGTGACATCTGGGATCCGGAAACAAAAAGCTATCTCAAAAGTCGGAACAGTGCCTCCTTCTGTGGCTATTTCCCTTATGACAATCCACGCTATACCGTTATTGTTTACCTCTACAATATCGCCAGAATGAGTGGTGAAGCAGTAGATGTGTTTGCCACTATTGCACAACAAATTATGAATATCGAAAATTTTGCCTCACTGAAAGAGTTCCCGGTTTCACAAATGATTCCTACAGCAAACAGTGAGGTCGAAAGGGTCGAAATCAACGAAAAAAATTGGCAAACCCAACTGATTGGACTAGATCCCTCTACAGCTATTTTTGAACTCAGTAAACTGGGATACAGTGCCAAAATAGAAGGAAAAGGGGTGGTGAAACGGGTAGAGAAAATGAGTAACAAAAAGGTGAAGTTGGTACTAGGAGCGAGATAAAATAAGAAATAAGAAGTAAGAAGTAAGAAGTAA
>JGI24711J26586_10001203_pt1 | contig 20140 bp, 16 predicted proteins | sample BioPla3DNA1_FD_26586 | JGI IMG/M metagenome (IMG submission 26586)
CAGATGTCTAAAGTATGTCATCAATTAATTGAAATTATTTATATCGCTATTGTCTCGACTTTGGCAGGAGCAGATGGTTGGGTAGAGATAGAAGAGTTTGCTAATGAAAAGAAAGAATAGTTTAAAAAGCGTTTGTCACTTCCTTATGGAATACCTTCTCACGATACTTTTGAAAGGGCTTTTTTAAAAAATCTTAAAATTAGATTTAGTGTAAAATATATTTTCATGCGTTTACCGTGTATAGATAAATTTAAGATATTGTAATATTTGCTTTATAGGTATATAATTATAACGTTGTCTATTACTCATATTGAGGTAAAGTTAATCTGTAATTATAGACAAAATCCTTTACTTTAATTATTCTGCAATATGGAGGTGTAACGGTATGGATAGTGATCCTGGTGGTAGTAGGGATATTTATGGGTTTATTTGTCATACCAGTTACATTATATTTGTAATAGTATGACGTATAAAACCCTCAAACCAAAAATAGAAATGAGGGTTGATTATGATTGAAATTTATAAGACAGTAAATAATGAAATTGTTCGAACAGATAACTATGCTGAAGGTGTTTGGGTTAATCTTGTGAATCCAAATGAAAATGAGATTATCAGTGTTAGTAAGCAATTGAATGTTGAAATCGATTATTTAAAGGCTGCGCTAGATGAAGAGGAGAGAGCACGAATTGAGAGTGACAATGGTCAGACACTCATAATTGTAGATATTCCCATTGTAGAAATGGAAGGTAAAATGAATATATATACAACCATTCCATTGGCAATTATCATATTAAGGCATTCTATTATAACTGTTTGTCTTAAGGAAGATACTTTATTAGGTGATTTTATTAATAATAAAGTCAAGGCTTTTTTTACTCAGTACAAAGCGAGGTTTGTTTTGCAAATTCTCTACAGGAATTCTACCAGATACCTACAGTATTTAAAGCACATTGACAGAACTAGCAGCAGAATAGAGCAAGATTTACACAAGTCTATGAAAAACAAAGAGCTAATACAAATGCTGAAGCTTGAGAAAAGTCTTGTTTATTTTTCTACAGCACTAAGATCAAACGAAGTTGTTCTTGAAAAACTTTTAAAACATGAGCATATTAAGAACTACCCGGAAGACACTGAATTGCTTGAAGATGTTATTATCGAAAACAAGCAGGCGATTGAAATGGCTAATATCTATAGTAATATTTTATCAGGAACAATGGATGCGTTTGCTTCTGTCATATCGAACAACCTTAACATAGTAATGAAGTTTTTAACATCAATTACTATAGTTATGGCAATACCTACAATGGTGTCGGGATTTTTTGGTATGAATGTAGATTTGCCTTTGACGGGTCCTAATTCATTTTGGTTGATATTCATGGTAACGGTATTTTTATGTGCTATTGCAGGTCTTGTTTTGTATAGAAAGAAGATGTTTTAATAATTATAAACTAAGCCTCGTAGAAAACACTGCGGGGTTTAGTTCATGAAATGACAAAGTACTTCTTATCGTTCGCAAAGATTTCCTAAACTATCATAAAAACATTCATCAGGTTTTCTTAAAAAGCCTTGACTATCATAAAATTCTTCATCAAATCGCCTCAAAATCCCTTGATAATCAAAATAGTCTTCTCCTGAATCACGGATTATACCTTCACCATCAAAATAGCTCTCACCAGGCATCCTCAAGCAACCTTTACCATCATAAAAATTTTCTTTTAAGGAGTACAAGTATTCATCACTCTTTCGATGTACATTTTAATACTTCTAATTATTATAACATAAAAAAATATATAATAAAAATTAACTTTTTGTAGTTAAGTTTTAGTCTTCGTCGGAGTCTTCTGATAGGGAAGTTAAAAATTCACCTAACTTTTTTAAATACTCGTCAGTCAATTTTGGATAGCTTTCTATATGGTCTACATCTTTTGTTTCCCAAAGCTTGACGTTATTTCCTCCGGCATTAAGCAGTTCATAGCTATTTTCTACAGGAATCATGGTATCATCCTTGCTGTGAATCAAAAACACAGGTCTTGGAGCTATATCTTTTATTACAGCTCTAGGGCTAAATTCCTTAGGGTTTATACCCTCCAATATTTTCATAGACAAATAGGTTGTCTGATTAAAAGGGAAGGATGGAAGGTTGCTCCAGACACTTAAGTTTGCATCTAGGTATTCCTCTAAATCGGAAAAAGGACTATCGGCAATTACAGCATCAACATCTTCACTTTCGGAAGCCGCTACAATACTGGTAGAAGCACCCATCGAGAATCCTAAAAGTACTATTTGCTTAGAACCTAACTTCTTCGCATGCTTTATAGCACCTAAAAGATCATCTTTCTCATAGATACCTACAGTAGTTACTTTTCCTTCCGACTCACCGCTGTTTCTAAAATCAAAGGTCAACACGTTGTAACCTTGGTTTAAAAGGTATTTAATTAGTGGAAAAGAATTCTCACCGTGGGGGAGTCTGTTTTGACGATAACCATGAGCAATAATTACAGTCTTGTTGCTGCCTTTTACTTCAAAGAACCATCCCTTTAGAGTTATTTGGTCCTTTATGTCTTTAAAAGAAATATTTCTATATTCAGGAACAATATTAGATGAAAATACCGGTAAGGCCCTTCTCTTTGGATGAGTTAACATCCATCCTGTATATGTAGATACTCCAATTAAGGCTATAGAAGCCAATAGTACAAGTATAATTAAAGCCATAATAATTTTCCTAACTCTGTGTGTTTTTCTTTGCGCATAGGACACTCCGCTAATTCTCATTTTTTTGCCTCCTGTAAAGAGTTTTGAAAATAATAGTTAACTATATATTCATTTACTTTATTATATTTTTTATTGAGTATAAAGTAAAGTACAAGTACCTAAAAATGTGAAATTTTAGCATACACTCCTCATAAAGGTCTAGATGGTTGACCATTTTAAGTTGTTTCTGTACAATTGATGTAAAGGAGGGGAGAGTAATAAACATTTCACAGTTTATGAATACCGACGTTTTTAGTTGGGTGATTTTGCCCTTACTTATTTTTGTGTCCCGTATTATTGATGTATCAATAGGCACAATACGTATAATACTAGTTTCGAGGGGCAAAAAATATATAGCGCCTTTGCTTGGTTTTTTTGAAGTGCTAATATGGATTGTGGCTATCAGCCAGATAATGCAGCATTTAGATAATATTGCTTGCTACTTTGCCTATGCAGGTGGGTTTGCAACGGGTACATTTGTAGGTATGATACTTGAAGAAAAACTGGCAATAGGAATGCTAGTTGTAAGAGTAATATTGGTTAAGGACGAATGTCATTTAAGAGAGAGGCTCCGTAATGCAGGATTTGGAGTCACTTTAGTTGATGCCCATGGAGCAAACGGAGATGTAAATATAATATATACAATCATTAAGAGAAAAGAGCTTGATGAGGTTATAGAGATAGTTACAAACTGTAATTCCAAAGCCTTTTATTCGGTTGAGGACGCAAGGACAGTTAATCTAGGCGTATTTAGAAATAAGAAATATTCTGACCACAATAAATTTAGGCTGAACTTGTTTAATAATAGTAGTATGTTCAGACGAAATAGTAAACGACCATAAAAACAAACTAGAATTGAATATAGGAATGAAGGTGAGCTAAATTGGAAAACGGAATACTTCCAAAAGCTTGGGAGAGTCTTTTAAACTCTTCAACATTTTTGCCAGTAATAGTGAAGACTATTGAGAGAATTCACGATAAGACTTGGTCTATGGAACCAAACCGTCATGAGTATTATGAAATGGTTTACATTAAAAGAGGAAATGCTGTCTTTGAAATATCCGGATATCCGGCGGAGATAGGTCCTAATGACATTATAATCATCAAACCCAACCAATTTCACAAGTTTACTGTGAAGTCAGAAACAGACTGTGAATTTATTGTTTTGAACTTCAAGTTTGTAAGCAAGTTTGATATGCAGTTTTCAGGGGTATCCTTAGAGTTTTTTTTAGACTTTGTCAGTGGAAAAGAATCTGGGGCGTTTATAAAACTCAAAGTAAGCCAAAAGAATGAAATAATCATTCTTCTAAATAGGATACTAAAGGAAAAGGAAAATCCTGATATAGGAAGTGAGTTGCTCAATTATCTGCTGGTAATGGAGTTGTTTGTATTAATATCTAGGGCTCTAAAGATGGAGTGGGAAAACAGTATAAAAAATAAGAGCTCCAAACTCAAAGAATTGATACAGGTTTCGGTTAGCTACATAAACAATAACTATGAAAGGGATATTTCTCTAAAAGATATAGCCCAATATGTTTTCTTAAGTACCAGCTACTTTACTCGTGCCTTTAAAGATGAAATGGGTGTAAGTCCAATCAATTATCTTCTAAAGACCCGAATAGAAAGAGCAAAGGAGTTATTAAAGGACACCGACTTAAAGATCAGTGATATTGCTCTAAATGTGGGATTTTCAAACCAGCAGAGGTTCAATGATATTTTTAAAAAGCATGCCAAAATGACTCCGTTGCAGTATAGAAAAGATAATACGCTTTTGTCAAAAAACATTAAGAAAACTTAACAAAGAAAGATTAATACAGGTAGAATATCAATCTTTCTTTGTTTTATAATTGTAGTTAGAAATTTTAAAAAGTACAGTATAAAATTTGAAAAATTAAAATAGCTTATATGAGGGGTGTATATAATGGGTAAATTTAGTATTGCAGTTTTGCCGGGAGATGGAATAGGACCAGAAGTTGTTAAAGAGGCTATTGCTGTTTTAAATACAGTGGGAACGAAATTTAACCACGAGTTTGAACTAAAAGAAGGTGCACTCGGAGGCTGTGCGATAGATGAGTATGGTGAGCCTCTTCCTATGAAAACTCTAGAATTGTGTAAGAGCTGTGATGCAGTACTTTTAGGAGCCGTGGGCGGATTCAAGTGGGATAATCTTCCTGGGGACAAGAGACCAGAAGCAGGTCTGCTTGGTATACGTGGAGGGCTTGGCTTGTACGCAAATCTCAGGCCAGCAGTAATCTATTCCGCGTTGAAAGGTGCTTCGCCGTTGAGACCTGATATAGTTCAAGATGGAATAGATATTATGGTTGTACGCGAACTAACTGGAGGCATGTATTTCGGTGAGAAGGGAAGAGTAGATGCAGGGGAAATGGGTCAAGCTGCATTTGACACGGAAAAATACAGTGTTTTCGAAGTTGAGAGGATAACAAGACTTGCTTTTGAAGCTGCTATGAAAAGGAACAAAAAAGTTATGTCTGTAGATAAAGCTAATATTCTTGAAAGCTCAAGATTATGGCGTGAAGTTGTTCAAAAGGTGGCTAAGGACTACCCAGAGGTTGAGTTAAGCCATATGTATGTGGATAATGCTGCAATGCAGCTAGTGCGAAATCCAAAGCAGTTTGATGTTATAGTTACATCAAATATGTTTGGAGATATTTTATCTGATGAAGCTTCAATGATAACCGGTTCTATAGGAATGCTTCCATCTGCAAGTCTTGGAGAGGGAACTTTAGGTCTATACGAACCCATACATGGCTCAGCACCTGATATAGCAGGTCAAGATAAAGCAAACCCTATAGCTACAATTCTTTCTATAGGTATGATGATGAAATACTCCTTTGGACTAGAGAAAGAAAGCAAGGCAATTGAAAAAGCCGTTGAAAATGTCCTTAATGCAGGCTACAGGACAGCTGACATAGCATCTGAAGGTACAAAAGTTATCGGTACAAAAGAGATGGGTAGACTGATAAAAGAACAAATAGAAAAACTCTAATAAAACAAAAAAATCACATAAAACCAAAGCTACGGGACATCGAGCCTAGTAGCTTTTTCCTTTGCTCAAAAGAGGTGGAAACTGTTGCTATATTGATTCAGCTAATTATCCTGAGTAATAAAAAAGGGAGCTAATGCCCCCAAAAATTAATAACTAGTGTATTTTCCAATAAGCTTGCCTATAATTACTATTTCATCCTTATTAAAGACTTCCTTCCCTATAAGGTCGCTATCTGCCTTTAATACAATGCTGTTTGCATTCTCATGCTTGCTATAAAACCTTAAAAGTACATGGTTGTCATACAGTACCATAACAATATCCCCGTCATTAAGTTTATTCTCAGTGTCTCTGTCTATAATTAGACTGTCTTCATACTTGATTCCGCTTTGCATAAGACTATTATCTGGACAATTAATTAAGAAACAATTATCAGGTAAATTGTCCGACTCGAATAAAGTAGAAGGGAATGGATAATATTTTATTATGTTGTATACATTGAAAAGATCGGAAACGTTGCGGGAGGTAATTTTCTTTATTTTAGGCAAATAGGCGGGCTCCATGTATTGAGAGTTGTCAGTAACAAGTTGTATAGACCTTGCCATACCGACCTCTCTTTTAATTACACCCTTTTGTTCAAGGCGATTTAGTATTCCCTGAACTGCACCGGGAGTTTTTTCGCCAACCATTTCACCTATTTCTCTTACAGTAGGAGGAATACCTCTAGTTTTGATAAAAGTTTCAATTACAGAATATACCTTTTTCTGTTTTGATGTTAGAAGATTAAAATCCACAGTCACTTTGACCATCCTTTATCATTATAATGTATTTTTATGTAAAATTTAATTTACATAAAGTATTATTATAGAGTTTATCAAATATAAAACAACTTGGCAACCTAAATAATTAGCAGGGTTGTAACAAAATAACATAAATTGATAAACAAATGTTAATGAAATTGTCGACAAATATAAAAAAATATTTATTTTTTCGCATTTAATCTAATGTAGGTCATTTAAAAAATAGCCTACACAATATTTAGCTCCTAAACCTGAACTAACAAAATGTATTTTAAACATCAGCCGACTAGATTTTAGGAGCAATCTAATACGAAAAATTACCATTATACTATATATCGAATTTGGCAATATTATTTATAAGGGCATTTCAAAAAAATAATCTATACAACATTTAGGTAAAAAGTCTAAGGTGTTTAAAAAAATTATTAATCAATATACAGTTATAACCTAATAAATTCAGATTTTTTGAAACACCCGTTGATCAGTTGTTTTTTGTAATCACCTAATATGAAAATTAAAAAGCGTGCAAATGGTGAAGTGTTATTTTACTATGCAAAAAAGTCTTAATACTTAAAATAAAAGAGGTTGATGGGATGTTTAAGCTTTTAAAGAATGCTACATGCTATGCACCTGAATTTTTAGGAAATAAAGATGTGTTACTTGCCTTCAACAAAATATACAAGATTGCTGACAATATAGCAGAAGATAATTTATTCGATGTAGAAATCATTGATTGTACAAACAAAATAATCTGCCCCGGTTTTATAGATCAACATCTTCATATTATTGGGGGAGGCGGTGAGGAAGGCTTTGAAAGCAGAATACCAGAAATCAAGCTCAGTGATATTTTACTGGCAGGAATAACAACAGTTGTAGGTGTATTGGGTTTTGACAGCATTACGAGAAACGTTGAAGGACTTTTAGCAAAAGCCCGAAGTCTAGAGGCAGAAGGATTAAACACATATATATATACAGGAAGCTATGAAGTTCCCACAGCGACCGTCACTGGCAAAGCTGTAAAGGATATTACACTTATAGATAAAATTATTGGAATTGGTGAAATAGCTATATCTGATCACAGATCAACCCACCCTACTCTAGATATGTTAAGAGAAGTTGCATATGAAGCAAGGATAGGTGGGCTTTTAAGTAAGAAAGCAGGTATTGTACACATACATGTGGGAGACGGGAAGAGCGGTTTAAAGCCATTGACTGAGCTTATAGAGAATTCCGATTTCCCAGTAGATATGTTTATTCCAACCCATCTTAACAGAAACAAAAAATTATTCCATCAAGCCATACAGTTCGCAAATAATGGAGGAAATATTGATTTGACTGCTGGACAAAGTAGTGAAACGGGTTATTCAGTCCCTGATGCAATGGAGTTGCTTTTTAAGGAAAGGGTATCTGTTGATAGGGTTACGGTATCATCGGATGGGAATGGAAGTATTCCGCCAAAGGGTATAGGTAAGGCATTGCAGCTGTTTGAGGATATAAGGTTGTGTATTTTAGATAGGAACCTTGATATAACTTCAGTTCTCAAATCAGTTACTGAAAATGTGGCAAAGAGGATTAAGCTATTTCCTCAAAAGGGAAAATTAGCTGAAGGCAGCGATGGAGATATTGTGGTTATAAATATGGAGGATTTTAGAATAAATAGTGTTTTAATAGGTGGGGAGAAATTCATAGATAATGGCAATGTTGTGAGAAAGGGGTTTTATGAAGATTTTTAGTTTGTGGAAATAAATAATGAATATGAGTTTGGGAAAATGTAAATACTTATAATTAGCTAAATGTAAATTTATATTACAATTGGTTATCAGTTTGATCTCTTAAAAAAGGATGATTATATGGACAGAATTAATATTCGGGCAAAGACTGCAAAAGGTACAGGTCTTTTAGTTGTACTAGGTTATATATGTGCAATAGTGTCACTTTTTGCATATCCCTTTATTTTCGGAGTAGTGGGCGTAATTATGGGTATTCTTTCAACAAAGAATGGCAGTAGAGCAGGACTATTCGTAATTATATCAAGTATAATACTAATGGGTATTGGATTGATTTTTAGCGGAGTAATAATGAATTACACCCGGCACTATTTCGGAATATAGTATTTGTCAAAGGCAGGGATAGGAATAATCCTTGCTTTTTTATTCCACCTCTTTCGAACGAAGTGAAAGAGGCAAAAACGTAGGGGCTCGATGCCCCGGAGTTTTTATTCAGTGTCATATCTGTTTGGAGGGCAGCTATGGAAGAGAAAGTTACAGGAAATTTGATAATTATAGGTGGAGCTGAAGACAAGGAAGGGAAAAAGACCATTTTAAAACATGTTGCCGATATTGTACAACAGCAGCAAGGTAGCCTTGTTGTTTTGACTACTGCAACAGAAAAACCTGAAGAGGTTGGAAATAATTACAGAATGGTTTTTGAGTCTTTGGGGCTTAATAATATACAAGTGTTGAATATTAATACTAGGGACGAAGCAAATGATGAAAGAAATACAGATGTAATAAGAACTTGCAGCGGTGTTTTCTTTACAGGAGGAGACCAACTTAGAATAACAAGTATTTTAGGTGGAACAAAGACTAATATGGCCTTGCAGGAAGTGTATTCTCAGGGAGTGGTGATTGTTGGGACAAGTGCAGGGGCTTCAGTTATGAGCAATACAATGATAGTGGAAGGAGATAATAACAAGCCTGCAAGGAAGTGTACATTAAAAATGGCACCTGGACTTGGTTTGTTGAAGGAAGCTATCATTGATCAGCATTTCGATCAGAGAGGCAGAATTGGGAGACTTTTATGTGGTGTGGCAGAGAACCCTTTTATGTTGGGTATAGGCATTGATGAAGATACTGCAATAAGAGTTTATCCTGATGCTCATTTTGAAGTTATTGGTTCAAATGCAGTTACAGTTGTTGATGGGAACACGATAAAGAGTTCAAATGTTTCTGAACTAAAACCCGATGAACTCCTTGCCATAACAAATGTTACCATCCATGTATTACCGCATGGATATGGATTTAACATGCTAGACAGGGAAGTTTTCAGATTAAACAATTAGTTGAAATTATTCATGCACATATTGTCTAGGAGGAAGAGAAGTGCAAATTTTAAATATACAGAGCTTTAGCGGCAGAAATGTTTATAGTCATAAACCTGTAATTAAACTATTGATTGATATTGGTGAATTGTATAAAAAGCCTACAAAGGATATTAACGGCTTTAATGAAGAAGTACTTAAATATTTTCCGGGACTAATTAACCACTACTGCTCAACAGGGTATAAGGGTGGATTTGTGGATAGATTGAATGAGGGAACTTATATTGGACATGTGGCAGAACACATGATACTAGAGCTTCAAAATATGCTTGGATATGAAGTTAATTATGGCAAGACAAGAGTTGTTGAAGAACCTTCGTTATATTATGTTGTCTATGAATATAAAAGTGAGAAATGTGGTATAGAATGTGCAAGGGCAGTGTTTGAAGTTATTTCTGCTATTATAAATAATAAAACATTTAACTTTCCTCAAATTATGGAGAATCTAAGGGATGTAGCCGTCGAGGATGACTTAGGGTCAAGCACGAACGCCATTTATACCGAAGCACAAAAACGGGGTATTCCTGTTACACGCATAGGCTGCGGAAGCATGATACAGCTTGGATATGGGAAAAATTTGAGGATGATACAAGCTTCACTTACCGATTCACCTAGCTGTATAGCGGTAGATACTGTAAGTAACAAGAACTTGACTAAAAAGATTCTGAGAGACTATAGGATTCCCGTTCCTGAGGGTGATGTTTCATATAGCGAAGAGGGAGCGGTTTATATTGCCCAAAAAATAGGTTTTCCCGTTGTGGTTAAACCTTTAGATGGTAATCAAGGGAAGGGTGTTACCGTCAATGTTAAAGATGAACAGGAAGTACGGGCAGCATTTGTGGAAGCTATAAAGTTTTCAAAGGCTGTTTTGATAGAGAAAAATATTACTGGCAAAGACTACAGGTTGCTTGTAATAGGCGATAAATTATCTGCCGCTGCCGAAAGGCGTGCTCCTAATGTTGTTGGAGATGGTATTCATACTGTTGCTGAATTGGTTGAAATAGAAAACTCAAATCATCTGAGGGGTTCAGATCACGAAAAACCCCTTACGAAAATTAAACTTGATGATTTGTCTAAGAAAGTGTTATCTAGTCAAGGCTATGATGAGCATTATGTTGCACAGCCTAATGAAGTTGTTTACCTTAGGTATAATAGTAATATCAGCACTGGTGGAACGGCAAGAGACTGTACCGATGAAGTGCATCCATATAATGAGGAAATTGCAGTAAGTGCTGCAAAAGTTCTTGGATTGGATATTGCCGGGGTTGATGTGTGCTGTGAGGATATATCCCAACCAATATGCAATCAAGATGGGGCTATAATTGAAGTTAATGCTGCCCCTGGCCTAAGGATGCACATTTATCCTACCCTTGGACAGCCAAGAAATGTAGCATCGGATATTCTAGATATGATGTTTTTCTCAAAGGAAGCATATGATATTCCTATAGTATCAGTAACAGGTACCAATGGGAAAACTACAACAACAAGACTTATAGCACACACCTTAGGGCTTTATGGAAAAACAGTAGGTATGACAACAACAAACGGGATTTATATAGGTGAGCAATGCTTGTTAAGAGGTGACAATACGGGGTTTACCAGTGCAAGAATGGTACTTTCAAACAAGGGAATAGATGCTGCTGTTCTAGAAACAGCAAGAGGGGGCATTGTTAAAAAAGGTCTAGGATATGATCTGGCTGATATTGGAGTTGTAACTAATTTAAGCGAAGATCATCTAGGAATAGACGGAATAAATACTCTCGAAGAGCTTGCGTTTGTGAAATCCCTTGTGATTGAAGCAATTAAGCCTGACGGGTACGCTGTTATAAACGCCGATGACAGGTTTGCAAAGTACTTTATGGATAGGGAAAAAAGTGAAATGATACTTTTTTCCAAAGATAAACAAAATCCTATAATACAAGACCATATTAACCAAGGAAAAAGAGCAGTACTTTTAGAGGGTGAAGATATTTTTATAGTTAGAAAGGGAGTGAAAATACAGCTTGCGAATGTGAAGGACATTCCTATAACCTTTGAGGGTATGCTTGAGTGTAATATTGAAAATTCTCTCGCCGGGGTCTGTGCACTTTTTGGATTGGATGTGCCCTTTGAAACTATAAAATCGGGTTTGATAACTTTCATGCCAGACACCAGCTTAAATCCGGGAAGATTTAATGTGTTTGATATGGGAGAATTTAAGGTTATGTTGGATTACGGGCATAATCCAGCAGGGTTTGAAGAGGTAATTAAATTTGTTAAGAAGCTCAATGCCAAGAGATATATAGGAATTATTGGTATGCCTGGAGATAGACAAGATTCGAGTATAAATAGTGCAGCTAAAATTTGTGCTGAAGCGTTTGACCGGTTGTATATTAAGGAAGATGCTGATCTACGGGGAAGGGGATCCGGAGAAGTAGCCGGAATATTTTATGACGCAATAATAAAGTGTGTAGTACCAAAGGAAAATGTTGAAGTTATTTACTCTGAGGGGAAGGCTCTCGAAAAGGCTATACTTGATGCTCAACCGGGAGATTTTATTGTAATGTTCTATGAAGACTTTGAAGCTTCGTTAAAAATTGTAAAAGAACTCAGAGAAGAAATTCAAGGCAGCTCAGAAAGATCAGAGGAAATGGTTCGGAACGTAGGCTGAAGAAGGAAAAAACCATTATTAATAAAAGCTGAAGGTCAATAAAAATTGCCGGCTTTTATTAATAATGGAGAAGATTATATACATAGTTACATAGTATTCGGAATAAATTTGTAATAAAAAGGCTTAAACGGTAATTTTAAAAAACAATATTGACAACTTTTTTCGTGAATGCTATTATTAAACCAACTTTTAGTAAGTAGTTTGTTAAAATTATTAATAATTTGATCAAGAAAGGGAGAGAACTATGAAAAAACTGATTGCATTAAGTATGGCTTTTGTCCTTGCTTTATCTCTAGGTGCTTGCGGTGGAACAGGTAATAACCAAAATCAACCGACTAGTACACCTAGTGGATCAACTAGCGCTCCTGATGAATCAAACAGTACTGTTAGTGGAGGAGATGTGACAATTGGTGTTAGCATGCCGACTAAAAGCTTGCAGCGTTGGAACCAAGATGGTGGAAATATGAAGGATAAACTTGAGAAAGCTGGGTATAAGGTTAACCTTGAATACGCAGGAGACAACGATATACCAACTCAGGTAAACCAAATCGAAAACATGATTTCTAAAGGTTGCAAAGTACTTGTAATTGCAGCTATCGATGGAAGTTCTCTAACAGAAGTTCTCAAACAGGCTAAAGAACAAAATATTTCAGTTATTGCTTATGATAGACTTATTATGAATAGTGACGCGGTTTCCTACTACGCAACTTTTGACAACTTCAAGGTTGGCGTAATGCAGGGAGAGTTTATTGAAGAAAAATTAGATCTTAAAAATAATAAAGGTCCTTTCAATATTGAAATATTTGCTGGTGACCCAGCGGATAACAACGCGAAGTTCTTCTATGACGGAGCTATGAGTGTTCTAAATCCATATATCGAAAGTGGTGTTTTAGTTGTTCCTTCAAAGCAAACATCTCAGGCACAGGTTTCTACAGCTGATTGGAAGACAGAAAATGCTCAGGCTCGTATGGAAAACCTTATAACTTCTAATGGTTATAGTCCTAAGGGTAAAAAATTGGATGCAGTATGCTGTTCCAATGACTCCACTGCAATGGGTGTAACTAATGCACTTGTATCTGCGGGATATACCAAGGAAGATATGCCGATCATCACTGGTCAAGACTGCGATAAGCCAAATGTTAAGAATATGTTAAAGGGTCTACAGAGTATGTCTGTATTCAAAGATACTCGTACTTTAGCAGATAAGGTTGTAGGAATGGTTGATGCTATTGTTAAGGGCAGCGAACCAGATGATATAAATGACAGAGATACTTATAACAATGGAGTTAAAAATGTTCCTTCCTACCTCTGTGCACCTGTAGCGGGAACAGCTGAAAACTATAAAGAATTATTAATTGAAAGTGGTTACTATACCGAAGAAGATATTCAGTAAAATAAATTGAACTTAGCACCCTTCGGGCGAACTTTCAAAATGCAAATTCCTATACTATTAAATTACTAAAAATTGGCGGGCGGCTATAACCGCCTGCCAATTTTTATAAGTCTCTTTCGAATGGATTTAAGGAGACCAAGGCGGAAGGATGTTATGTCCCGAAAGTTTACTCAGACGACCTGTCGACTTTTAATAGCACGGACATGCGTTCGGAGAAAGTAAAGGGGGATGTTTAGTGGCAAAAATATTGCTAGAGATGAAGAAAATCACCAAGACTTTTCCTGGGGTAAAAGCACTAGACAATGTAAACCTGACGGTAGAAGAGGGCGAGATTCATGCACTAGTTGGAGAGAACGGGGCAGGAAAGTCAACCCTTATGAATGTACTGAGTGGAATCTACCCCTATGGAAGTTATGAGGGGGACATTGTTTATAATGGTGAAATCTGCAATTTTAAAACTATTAAAGACAGTGAACGGTTAGGTATTATTATCATTCACCAGGAGTTGGCGTTAATACCATATCTAAGCATTGGGGAAAACATGTTCCTAGGGAATGAGATTGGAAAAAAGTATTCCATTGATTGGGATAGAACTTATGCAAGAGCCGATGAACTATTACGAACTGTCGGATTGGATGAAAACAGTCACACCTTAATCAAGGACATTGGCGTCGGAAAGCAACAGCTGGTTGAAATTGCAAAAGCACTAGGCAAAAATGTAAAACTACTAATTCTTGACGAACCTACAGCATCTCTCAATGAAAACGATAGCAGAAATCTTTTAAATCTTCTACTTGAATTTAAAAAACAAGGTGTAACTTCAATTTTAATTTCCCATAAGCTCAATGAGGTATCTTATGTAGCTGATAAAATTACCATTATAAGAGATGGAGCAACTATTGAGACTTTGGTAAAAGGTAAGGACAGTATTGATGAAGACCGTATTGTAAAAGGTATGGTAGGTCGTGAAATCACTGATCGCTATCCAAAGAGAGAATCCCATATAGGCGAAGTCACTATGGAAGTTTCGGATTGGACAGTATATCATCCGTTGTACTCAGAGCGAAAGGTATGCGACAAGGTTAACTTTAATGTTAGAAAAGGTGAAGTTGTCGGAATAAGTGGACTTATGGGTTCAGGGAGGACTGAACTTGCAAAGAGTATATTTGGTAAAAGCTATGGAACAAATATTAGCGGGACACTCAAGATCAATGGAAAAGAAGTAAAGCTAAATACTGTTAGGCAGGCTATCAACGCTAAATTAGCTTATGTTACAGAAGATCGAAAAGGTGACGGGCTAATTTTATCAAGCCCTATTTATATTAATAACTCGCTCGCTAAGCTTGATAAAATCAGCACTAATAATGTAATCGATAAAGATAAGGAAATTCTTGTGGCTAAAGAATATAAGGAAAAACTAAACACCAAATGTCCAACTGTAATGCAAAATGTGGAAAATCTATCTGGGGGTAATCAACAGAAGGTACTCCTTGCAAAATGGATGTTTGCAGACCCTGATATCATGATTCTTGATGAGCCGACAAGGGGAATAGATGTAGGAGCAAAATATGAAATTTATCTGATCATTAACAGGTTGGTTGCTGAGGGGAAATCAGTTATACTGATAAGTTCCGAACTGACGGAGATTCTTGGCATGAGTGACCGAATATATGTAATGCATGAGGGTCGAATGATTGCTGAATTGCCTGTAGAAAAGGCTAATCAAGAAGTAATCATGTCATGTATAATGAAAGAAAATAACAAAATGGGGAATGGATATGCAAAGAATTAAGAGTTTTTTAAAAGAAAACACCATGCTTATTGTATTAATATTGGCAACAATCGTTTTTCAAATTCTTATTGTTTTGAATGATAAGGGTTCTCTCTTGAATCCGCATAATGTTTCAAATATTATTGCACAAAACAGCTTTGTAGTAATTCTCGCAACAGGAATGCTGCTTTGTATTCTTACCGGGGGTAATATTGATCTCTCTGTAGGTTCTATTATGGCTCTGTGTGGGGCTGTGACGGGAACGCTTATGATTACTATGAAGGTGAATATGTATGTGGCAATTTTAGTTTGTCTGCTAGTAGGTACGATTATTGGTGCATTGCAAGCATATTGCATTGCCTATGTTGAAATACCACCCTTTATTGTTACCTTGGGAGGTATGCTGATGTGGCGAGGTGTTGCCCAGGTTATTCTTGATGGACAGACAAGATCGCCGTTCCCGGATTCATACCTTAAGTATTTCACAAGTTTTCTTTATAAGACCGATAATAGTGCACGTTTATTGACGGTTACATTATGTATTGCTGCAATAATCTGTATCCTATTTATCTTGTTGGAGATTATGGGAAGAACCAAAAAAATAAAGAAGGGATATTCCGTTGCAAGTATGCCTGCTTTCTTGGCAAGACTCATTGTGATCAGTGCAGCTATCTTGTACTTCTCGTACTTGCTCGGAAACTATAAAGGATATCCGGTTGTTCTGATCCTTATTGCAGTGATAGTAATTGTATATTCATACTTTACTAGCAACACCGTCCCAGGTAGATACCTTTATGCAATGGGTGGAAATGCAAAAGCGACACGACTTTCCGGTGTTAATACTAAGAAGATGTTGTTTTTTGCTTACACCAATATGGGATTTCTGTGTGCGGTTGCAGCTTTAGTTTGTATAGCCAGATTCAACTCTGCTGCACCTAGTCTTGGTACAGGATATGAACTTGATGCTATAGGTGCCTGTTTCATTGGTGGTGCATCTGCTTATGGTGGTGTAGGTACTGTAGGTGGGTCTGTTATTGGAGCTATTTTCATGGGTGTGCTGAATAACGGTATGTCCATTCTCGGAGTGGACGCGAATCGTCAGATGGTTGCTAAAGGATTTGTATTGGTAGCTGCAGTAGCTTTTGATGTAATTTCAAAGAGAAAGGTAACTACAGTGAAAAAGCAGAAACCAAACAAAACACAAGCTACAGCTTAATACATTACTGATTGATTTTGCTTCCGATAAGTTCTAGCATGATGAAACTTTTAAACTAAAAATGGTTTTGTGTTTGTGAATAAATATCAATAAAGCATTATAGGTCGCTACTGTGAAAATAGTCAGCGACCTATAATATTTAGAGGATTATTTTTTTGTAAAATTGATTATAATGAAGTATAATATATAACAATGTTTTATTTATGTGAAAAGAGGTTATGAAAATGGTTGATAAGGAACGTGTTAAAGCAGCGGTAAGAGAAATACTATTTGCAATCGGAGAGAATCCTGATCGTGAGGGACTAATTGAGACACCTGATAGGGTAGCTCGTATGTACGAGGAAATATTCGCTGGGCTCCATCAAGATCCAAAGGAATTGGTGAAGGTATTTCAAGAGGAACATCATGAGGAAATGGTTATGGTAAAGGACATACCGCTTTACTCCGTATGTGAACATCATTTGCTACCCTTTGTGGGAGTGGCACATGTCGTATATATACCCAAAAGAGGCAAAATAATGGGGCTTAGCAAACTTGCAAGGATTGTAGATTTGCTGGCCAAAAAACCTCAACTTCAGGAGAGATTAAGTAGTGAAGTTGCAAATGTTATAATGGATACCATTGATCCTTTGGGTGTTGCTGTAGTTGTTGAAGCAGAACATTTATGTATGACTATGCGCGGCATAAAAAAGCCCGGTTCCAAAACTGTTACTTCTGCACTTAGAGGTATAATTAAAACAGATGCAAGAACTAGGTCTGAAGTTATGTCTTTAATTAACCGCTAATAGAACAAAAGGGTGGGCTTCGCACTAAGTAAATAGTGCAGAGCTCTTTTTTTGCTATAAAAAGAGTATGACACTCCATTCAAACCCATGTAGTATATCGCTTGTAATTAGTGGGTTTTAGAAGGGCTTTGTGAGAAAGATGAGTACTCGCCGTCGTGCAAATGCATATTATTCCAAGAACTAAGCTACAAGCCTAAGAGAATGTACGACTTGCTACGGGTCGAATCAAACTCGCTTCGCTCAGACAGTGATTCGACTTATCCTCCGCTTCGTCTACATTCTCTAAGGCTCTTCGCAATGTTCTTTCCATAATATGCATTTGCACTATTGTAAGTAGTGCTTTTATTTGAGGTTTTTTTAAAAATGCTTTGTGGATTTTGACAACTTATATTTACAAAATGCCCCTGATGAAAAAGCTATAACAATAAAATAGCCCTCCAAAACAACCTAATTAAAGTGTAAGCCTGTTTTAGTGTCAAATGACGCAATTACTTGACCTGAGCATTAGAAGCTGTTGCCGAAAGCTTGATAATTTGAAGCAAAAATGCCACGGATGGCATTTTTAGCGTCTCGCGACACGATGTCGCATAGACGTGTGCGAAAATTATCAAGCTGAGGCTACAGCTTCTATGCGAAGGTCACGTAATGGAGTCGTTTGACACTAAAACAATCGGCACACCCTTAAAACAGGCACTAAAATATACCCCACCATTAGGCTACTTTCTTACAATTTATCAACAGCAGCCGAAATAACAGGTATAACTTGCTTCTTCCGAGATACAACCCCCGGTAAATACACACTATTTTCCCCAATATTCACACTAAAAGCCTTTGCAATAAGCTCCTTTTCTTCACCCACAAATAAAACTTCCGAAGCTTGATTTAGAATGTCGGTCACCAAAAGCATCAACAGATTGTACCCGCTGTCCTTGCAGACATGTTTCATTAACTCAATCAAATCTTCTTTCATTTCGGACAGCTTTTCCCTATCCATTGTACTTACCTGCCCAATACCTATTTTATGTTTTCCAAAGGTATAATCCTTAAAGTCCTGATAAAATATATCCTTAGGAGTCTTTCCTTGAAGCGAGGAACCTTCCTTGAACATAAGATTTGCATACTCATCAATGTTATTAATTCCTGCAATTTCAGCCAACTTCTCTACAGTAATCCTGTCGGTATATGTACTTGTTGGAGATTGAAACTTAATAGTATCCGAAAGTATGGCAGAACACAAAATCCCCGCAATGCTTTTTGATGGCCGAATACCCATTTCAAAGTACATGTTCGCAACAATTGTAGAAGTACTACCTACCGGTTCGTTCTTGATATAAATAGGATTTGCGGTTTGAATATCTCCAAGCCTATGATGGTCAATGATCTCTAAAATCTCTGCTTCTTCTAAGCCGTTCACCGTCTGAGATTTTTCGTTGTGGTCCATCAAAATAACTTTCTTCCTTCTTTGAGAAATAAGATGGTATCTTGATATAAACCCCTTTACCCTATTGCTGTCATCTACAACTGGGTAACTACGGTATCTAGTTTGAAGCATTGTATCCTTTATGTCATCAATAAAATCGTCAATATTGAATGTAATAAGATTTTCACTGGACATTATCGCGCCAACAGGAATACTCTGATTTATTAAACGCGCAGTAGTAAAGGTATCAATTGGCGTAGTCATCAAAACCATATTTTTATTGCAAGCCTCTTCAATAACCTCTTGAGACGGAGTGCCTCCACAAGTGATTATAAGGCAGTTTGCACCGCATTCAATTGATTTGAGTTGTATGTCTATGAGGTTTGCTGTTATTACAATATCTCCTTGTTCAATAAATCCTGATAGGTCCTCGGGATTTGTAGCGGCAACAACTACTTTGCCGGAAGTGTTAAAGGCTTCCTGACAGCCGCAAATCAGCTTTGCATTAAGTGTCTCAACAATATTTCTTAGGGATGTTTTGGTAGATGCAATGGTATTGTTATCGAGAGCATCCATATATTTATTAGTAATGTCCGATAAGGTCACAACACCTAGAAGTCTTTCATAATCATCCACAACGGGAATGGTCTTAATATTGTTTTTCTTCATAAGGTTCCAGGCAGTTTTAATGGATATATCAGCTGATACGGGTATTATCATATCCATACTTAAATCTGATACCTGCGACTTTACAGTATATAAGGGTTCTGGAACTTCTACTTCAAAATGTTTTAATACAAACTCCGTTTCACGGTTGATCTCCCCTAGTCTTCTAGGACTAGCATTAACACCAAGCTTTTTTTTGAGTTCCGAATATGCAACAACCGAACAAATTGAATCGGTATCGGGATTTTTATGCCCTGTGACTAAAACTAACTTATCCATCTTTTCGCCTCTTATCTATATAAATAAAGATTCATACTATTTAACAAGCTAAAAGTATAGCATAAGTTAGATAAAGTTACAACGCCTATGGAAAGTTATTGACGCTCCGTTCGTTGCTAATAAAATCTGTACCTGTATATAATGTATAAATAGATTTATGTTCATAATAATCTAACCCCTTAAAATAATCATACCCTTTCAAAAATCCATAAAAAATGTTATAATTGTATTAAAGTAATACAGTAGTATAGGAGAAAAATTAGTAATGCAAAAGAGAAAGAATATTGAGAAAATTAAACTTGACC
>JGI24711J26586_10001205_pt1 | contig 20130 bp, 19 predicted proteins | sample BioPla3DNA1_FD_26586 | JGI IMG/M metagenome (IMG submission 26586)
CAATATACTCTGAAGACCCTATGGCTAGGGTGGCATGTGAGACATCGGTTACTACAGGACTTGTTTTAGTGGCTGGAGAGATTACAACACGTTGTTATGTTGATATACCGAAAATTGTTAGGAATACTATTCGTGAAATAGGATATGACAGAGCAAAATATGGTTTTGACTCAGATACTTGTGCTGTATTGACTTCAATTGACGAGCAATCTCCGGATATTGCAATGGGCGTAGACAAAGCTTTTGAAGCTAAACAAGGTGAAATGTCAGAAGCTGAAATAGAGGCAATTGGTGCAGGGGATCAAGGGATGATGTTTGGATATGCATGTGATGAGACTGAGGAATTAATGCCTATGCCTATTTCACTTGCTCACAAACTTACAAAAAAGCTTGCAGATGTCAGGAAAGACGGAACATTAGATTACTTGAGACCAGACGGTAAATCTCAGGTAACTGTAGAATATGATGGAGACAAGCCTGTTAGAGTTGAAACGGTTGTTATTTCAACTCAACATGGTCCTGAGGTTGACCATGAGACCATTGAAAAGGATATACTTGAGCATGTAATTAAGCCTGTGATTCCTGAAAACTTGCTTGATAGTAAAACAAAATATTTTATCAATCCTACTGGAAGATTTGTTGTAGGTGGACCTCAAGGGGATTCAGGGCTTACAGGTAGGAAAATAATTGTTGATACGTACGGAGGATATGCAAGACACGGTGGTGGTGCTTTTTCAGGAAAGGATCCAACAAAGGTTGACCGTTCCGCAGCTTATGCATCTAGATATGTGGCTAAAAACATTGTAGCTGCTGGACTTGCAAAAAAATGTGAAGTACAGTTGGCTTATGCAATAGGTGTTGCAAAACCTGTATCAGTGAGAGTAGATACTTTTGGAACTGGTTCAATTTCTGAAGAAAAGATAGAGATGCTTGTAGAAAAGCATTTTGACTTAAGACCAGCAGCAATAATAAAAAGTCTTGATTTGAGAAGACCTATATATAAACAGACAGCAGCGTACGGACACTTTGGAAGAAATGATCTTGATCTGCCTTGGGAAAAGACTGATAAGGCAGAGGATTTGAAAAGGGAAGCAAAAGAATTATAAAATTTATTGATAGAAGAGAGAAGTGGCAAAAGCTACTTCTCTCTTCTTCTTTTATTTTAAGAAGGAGTAGCAGTAAAGCTAAACATTTCATAGACTAAATAGGAGGTGTTTGGCATGATGAAAACAATTTTTGAAATTGTGGTGTGTATGTTTGCTACCTATGGTTTTATAGGGTTTTTGCACGAGATATTGCTAACCATTAAACATAATATGAAATACAAAACCTCAATGGTTAAATTAGTTTTAATTGTTAAGAATCAAGGAGAAATTATTGAGGGTGTGCTCAGAAACATTCTTCAAAGAGACTTTATTAGAAAACTCATGCCTGGTGGTAGGCTTATAGTACTTGATATGGGTTCAAACGATGACACCATTGATATTCTAAGGAAATTAGAAAAGGATTTTGAGTGTATTCAAGTTCTGAAAAAATCGGAAAAGGAAGGTCTGTTTAAATCTTTTGATGAATGCGAAGAGCAGGAGATTGGAGTGGAGCATATAGGAAGAAAGGTATAATGTTGGCATACATAAATGTAGTTCCTTATTCTTTTAAAAACTAACTATTTGATATATACTTAATTAGGTGATTCCAAAAAAATAACTGGTCAATGGGTGTTTCAAAAAAGTTGATTTTCAAAGAATAAGGTGTTAATATTGATAACTTTTGAAGGAATTATTGAGGAAATTATTTTTACAAATGAAATAAACGGCTATACTGTTTGTGAACTCAAAGGCGAAAAGGATACCATAACTGCTGTTGGTTTTATGCCCTTTATAAATGTTGGAGAGATGCTGAAGGTTTCAGGGAATTGGGTGATACATCCCGATTATGGGGAGCAGCTCAAGGTCGAAATCTATGAAAAAATGCTCCCAAAAACTCTTGAGGCCTTAGAGGCGTATCTAGCATCAGGATTTATAAAAGGAGTAGGTCCGGCAAGTGCAAAAAAGATTGTTAAAAAATTCGGGGAAGATACTATGAACATTATAGAGCTTCATCCCGAAAAATTGTCTGAAATAAAGGGTATAAATCATGAAAAGGCACTGAGAATAGGACAAGCTTTTTATGAGCAGAAAGAACTGCGGAATGTAGTAATGTTTTTTCAGGAATATGGTATCAGCCCCACATACTGTGCAAAAATATATCAAATTTATGGTAAGGATACTATCGAGGAAATAAGAAATAATCCATACAAACTATCCGATGAAGCTATTGGAATTAGTTTTAAGACTTCTGACAGGATCGCTAAAGCTCTCGGTATAGACCCAAAATCAAAATTTAGAATTTGTTGTGGCGTAAAATATGTTTTGTCTAATATTGCTATGGATGGGCATACTTTTGTGGAAGATGACAAATTGAAAGAGTATACCTCCAAATTGCTTGATGTTGATATAGATAATATAAATGATGCATTAATCACCCTGTTGATAGATAAATCTATATATATAGAAAGAACAGATACTTCTTCAAGAATATATTTGACTCCATTTTACAATGCTGAAGCAGGCGTTGCAAGAAAGCTTGCACAACTTTCAAGCATGAAGTTTAAAGGTGATATAAGCGATTTTGATGAAAAGATATTACAAGTTCAAAATAGAGAGGGAATTGTGCTTGCACAAAATCAAAAGGATGCAGTAAAAGAAGCTTTGACGAGTGGTGTGCTAATTATTACGGGAGGTCCTGGTACAGGTAAGACTACAATTATTAAAAGTATAATTAATCTGTTAACCAATGAGGGTTATGATGTTTTGTTGGCAGCACCTACGGGTAGAGCTGCAAAAAGGATGACGGAGGCAACAGGGTTTGAAGCTAAGACTATCCACAGGCTTTTAGAGATAGGTTATACATCAAAGGAAGAAGATTTGGTGTTTGGAAGGAATGAGGATAATCCTGTAGATGCCGATGTTGTTATTATAGATGAAATGTCAATGGTGGATATACTTCTAATGAACCATTTACTAAAAGCGATAGAACTAGGTACAAGATTAATTTTAGTAGGTGATGTGGATCAGTTGCCTTCAGTGGGTCCAGGAAAGGTCTTACAGGACTTAATAAATAGCGAAATAATTAAGACTGTTAAGTTAACAGAAATTTTTAGGCAGGCTGAAGAAAGTCTTATAATTGTAAATGCACATAGGATTAATAATGGACAAAAGCCTGCACTAAATGATAGGGACAAGGACTTTTTCTTTGTAAAAAGGAACTTTTCAGAAGATATATTAAAAACTGTTGTTGACCTTTGTGCAAGAAGGATACCCTGCACTTATGGTTTTGACCCTATGAGGGAGATTCAGGTACTTACTCCTGTAAGGAAGGGACCTATAGGTGTTGGAAGTCTCAATGCCGAACTTCAGTCTTTACTTAATCCAAAGGATAAAAGTAAAAAGGAAAAGATTTATAGGGATTTTATTTTCCGAGAAGGCGATAGAGTGATGCAGGTAAAGAATAACTACAACCTAAGATGGCAAAAAGATGACAGTGAAGGTACCGAAGGTGCTGGAGTTTTTAACGGTGATACAGGAGTAATTAGTGAAATAGACGATGAAGAACAAAAAATAGTCGTATCTTTTGACGATGATAAAATAGCAGATTACGAATTTAGCATATTAGACGAATTAGAGCCTGCTTTCGCAGTGACAATTCACAAAAGCCAGGGCTCCGAGTTTCCTGTTGTAATAGTTCCAATTTTTCCAGGTCCCCAGGTGTTGATGACAAGAAATTTGCTCTATACTGCAGTGACTAGGGCTAGGAACCTTGTTATTCTTGTAGGAAATAAAGATTATTTAGAGGTAATGATAAATAACGAGAGAGAGACAAACCGGAATTCAGGATTGGCAGATAAGCTTAGAATATGTTTTGAAATTTAGTGCTGGTTTGACAATTTTGCCATATTTACAAATATATATTTGAATAATAAAAAATCAAACTTCATATTTTAATTATATATCGAATTTTAGTTAAATACGCTATATATGATATTAGGTGATGCTAAAAAGATAACGGGACAAAGGATGTTTAATAAACTGATTTACATTTTTTTGCATTGCAAGATAGTGTTTTTCTGTTTGGACGCTTTATGTTTTTATGATGGTTTTGTGACTTTAATATCGCCTAGGTTATATCAAAAATCATGTGGCAGAAAATATGAATGGATGTGATGAATTGGATAAGCTTAAAAAGCACTTAACAACCGAGCTCAGTGAAAGAGACAGAAAAATTCTTGATAAGTACACAAAGTTTTTTTCTAACTTTATAGAGAGCAATACGGCAAAAACTGAAATGCTTAAAAGCAATAGGTTTAAGGGTAATAGATAGTGTGTTTTATCTAAGCTACAATCGAGTTTGCAATTGTCGATATTTCAAACGGTGTAACAATATCTTCTAAAACAGTTGGTAGAAAGATGACTTTTGGGAAAAAGATTTGTATAATGGATAAAAGTTCATGTAAGTATTATAATAAAACTCTTGCAGTATTTAAGATTATTGAGTATAATGTTTTAAGTACTCCTTCATAAGAAGTACTTTGTTTAAAGTTAATCTTTGGTCGTGCTAGATGGGGAGGTAGCGGTGCCCTGTACCTGCAATCCGCTATAGCAGGATTGAATTCCTGTCTCAGGCTTGTTTTTGTTAGGTCTGCCCTATGTAAGTGGCAATGAAAATCGGGTCCTGCGCAATGAAACCCTATGAATCCCGTCAGGTTCGGAAGAAAGCAGCGGTAAGTAGGCACTTTCATGTGCCGCGGAAATGCCTGATTCGAGCAAACTGCGTAGGTAACGCTTGTGGAGACTTGTCGATGGCAGGTGCACGGCCAATTTAATTTAAAATTGAACATTTTAATATATTAAAGGTCAGGAATACTTGTTATTCAAATTCCTTAAACAGCGAAGCTATTTAAAAATTCTTTAAATAGCTTATTTATTTGTTATAATATAATAAGTGACTTGAAAAACACATTATATATGTTGCGAAAAAGATTTTGCAATATCTAAAACCAATGTAAAATATTTATTGCAAAATACTTGGTAATAAATGCAGGAAGTTGGGGTGGAAAGGGTTGTCTTATTTAGCACTTTACAGGAAATGGCGTCCGATGGTTTTTGAAGACGTTGTCGAACAAGAGCATGTTGTAAAGACTCTAAAAAATAGTATTTCATCGGGAAGAGTAGCTCATGCGTATCTTTTTTGTGGGACAAGAGGTACTGGTAAAACTACTATGGCTAAAATATTTTCTAGGGCGATTAACTGTGAAAATCCTACAAATGGAGACCCCTGTAATGAATGTGAGATCTGCAAGGGTATATTAAACGGTAGTTTACTTGATGTAATTGAAATAGATGCAGCTTCAAACAATAGTGTAGATAATGTTCGGGAGATAAGAGATGAAGTGGTCTATGCCCCGTCAAAAGCCCGGTACAAGGTATATATCATAGATGAGGTTCATATGTTGTCCACTGGTGCCTTCAATGCCCTTTTAAAGACTTTAGAAGAGCCGCCGGGACATGCAGTGTTTGTTCTTGCTACTACAGAACCTCACAAGTTGCCTGCAACCATATTATCAAGATGTCAAAGGTTTGACTTTAGGAGAATCCCTGTTGAAAGTATTGTAAAAAGAATTGAGCATATTGCAAAAAATAGTGAAGTAAGTATTGAAGCTGAAGGCTTAAAATTAATAGCAAGAATGTCAGATGGAGCATTGAGAGATGCGATAAGCATTTTAGACCAGTGTATTTCCCTTGGTAATAAGCATTTAACTTATGAGGATGTTTTGTCGGTTGTTGGAATAGTTAGTAATACTTTTGTAGCCGACGTAGTGGATGCGATCAGTGCAAAGGAAGTGGATAGGGTATTACAACTTGTTAATGTTCTAGTTATGGATGGGAAAAGTATTACCCAGTTTGTATCGGATTTGGTTTTGTACTACAGAAATTTATTGATTTGCAGTACTAGTAGAAAGCCAGAGGAAATAATTGAGGCATCTAAAGAGATGATAGAAAGGATGAACGATCAGTGTAAAAGCCTTTCAAATATAGAGATAACATCTATCATTAAAGAACTTTCATCTCTTGAAGCTATTATGAAATGGTCAACCCATGCAAGGGTTTTGCTGGAAGTAGCACTTATAAAGCTTTGTGAGAATAAGCTTGATTCAAGTGATGCTAGCGTAGCCGAAAGAATTGATTTCCTTGAAAAGAAAATTAATGATATGCTGGCAAATGGAATAAAAGTAAGTTCTACTGAAGCAAAAAGACTAAATGATGATAATAAAAATATGGATGTCCAAAACAGGACGAATATGAAAGAACAAAACCAGGCAGAAAGAGAAGTCAAGGTTGATCTAAAAAATATAGCTGGTAACATGAAGGGTATGGAAATATGGGATGATGTGCTAAATGATCTGAAGCAAAACGGAAGAATGGCATTGTATTCTTTTCTAGTGGATACGAAAGCAGTTGAAGTTAACAGCAGAATTGTCGGTATTGTATTTCCTTCAGAAAAAAGCCATCTTAAAATTAATGTATCAAAGAATGAAAATGCGGAAATTATAGAAAACTGTATAGGAAAGAGATTAGGAAGAGAAGTTAGGATTAAGTGTGTTGACTCTGAAGACGTTATTGAAAATAAAAAAGAGGGTGACAATGACGAATTGGTTGAAAAGGCAAAAGCTATTGCAGAGGAACTGAACGCTCCTTTAGATATTGTAGATGAGTAACTAAAAAACTTTAATCAAATTTTTATTAAAAATCTATAATGAAAAGTATTAAAGGATTTATATTTATAATATTAAAAAAGGGTGGCAATTTGCCTTAAGATTAATGTATAATAATTATTGTATTTTAAAGTATTGTGAATAAATATATAATAAGTAAAGATGCTTTATAATAATCTTACTTAAATGAGTATAAAACAGGAGGTAGGGTATAAATGGCAAAAGGTGGTTTTCCAGGTTTTGGCGGAGGGAATATGGGTAATCTCGTAAAGCAGGCACAAAAGATGCAAAAGGATATGGAGAAGCTTCAGGAAGAGCTTAAAGACAAGACTGTTGAAGCGTCTGCTGGCGGTGGAGCAATTACAGTTGTTGCATCAGGAAGAAAAGAAATAAAGGAGATTACTATCAAACCAGAAGTTGTTGACCCGGATGATGTTGAAATGCTTCAAGACTTAATTTTGGCAGCTGTTAACGAAGCTATTAGAAAGGCCGATGATATGGTTAATTCGGAAATGAACAAGATAACAGGCGGTTTAGGTGGTATTCCCGGACTGTTCTAATATAAGGATGGATTATAATGAGTGTTTATGCAGCACCTGTTGCAAGACTTATTGAGGAGTTTGAAAAACTCCCCGGAATTGGACATAAGACAGCACAAAGACTTGCCTTTCATATTTTGAATATGCCAGTGGAAAAGGTTGAAAGGCTGGCAAGTTCAATAAGTGAAGCAAAGATAAAGACAAAATACTGTAGCATTTGCGGCAATCTAACTGATAGTGAAGTGTGTTCGATATGTGGCTCTAACTCAAGGGATGATTCTTTGATATGCGTTGTCCAGGATGCGAGGGATGTTGCAGCTATGGAAAGAATTAAAGAGTTTAAAGGTCTTTATCATGTTTTACATGGTGCAATATCGCCTATGGAAGGTATTGGACCGGAAGACATCAAAATTAAGGAGCTATTAAAAAGACTTCAAAATAAGGATGTCAAGGAAATTATTATTGCTACAAACCCCAATATTGAGGGTGAAGCAACTGCAATGTATATTTCAAAACTCCTTAAGCCTTTAGGTGTAAAGGCTACAAGGATCGCTCATGGTATTCCTGTAGGCGGGGATTTGGAATATGCTGATGAAGTTACGTTGGCAAAGGCTTTAGAAGGTAGAAGAGAGATCTAAATAAAGATTCTTTATTGTCTAAAACAAATATAGTACTTGAATTTTTTTAATGTCTGAAGTGAAGTAAATAAAGTAGTGTTAGAAAACCATAGGGAAAAGGTATAAGGAATGCCTTGAACTATGGTTTTTTTATTAGAATTTTTATTAGAAAAGAAAATGGATAAAAGGCCAAAGTTCAGATAAATCAATGAATTGAGAGATTGATTAGAAAAGAAAATGGACTTGAGAAATGGATAAAAGCCGCTCATTCATCTTCATTCTAGAGCATCATTTTATAAGTACTTTATTTTCGGTTTTTAGGGTGAAAATCAGGAAATGTAAGGACTTTAGAAGGGCAGGTTTAAGGAAAAAGGAAATTAGTAGGGAAATGGAATAGAATAACAAGTTAGAGTTTCCAGGGGTTTGAGGTGTACTGGTGAAAGAAGTTTATTTTGATTGTCGGACGAGTTTGTTTGATGAACACATAGTTAGGATTAAGGAAATAGAAGTTAGGAAATTAGGAAATATTTTGGATGGAATTTAGGGCTTAATTAGTTGTTGTAGAAATAAAATAAAGTTGTGTTATAGAAAGAGACAATGGATAAGGAAAACATTGAAAATACGGCATCTAGTTCGATTTAGAGACTAAAGGTATATGGATAATAAAGTAAATTCATGCAATGACTTTATTTGCTTTTACTATACAACATAGGCCTTTTTTTCTGTTTCTAAAAATGATGTAGTAAAAAATTTTAGAAACAGAAAAGTTCTTTCATTGCAGAAAAGTAGTTGCAAAAAGAAAATATAGTTATGAGATTAAGGTTTTACCCACATTTCTTGATACAAGAAGGAGGATAGAGTATATAAAAGACAGGGCGGAATGGTTATAAAAGGGAAGAGGAGTTAGGACTTTATTTATTTTTTATAAGTACTTGGTATGTTTTTTCTGTTTCAGAAATGCAAAAGAATAAATTCTGGAAATGAAAAAAGTATTTTTAGATATGATAAAGTTCTTTCATAATAAAAATAAAGTTATAACATTAAAAAGTAATAGGAATAAGAGAAAGTATTGAGAATACGAGGGTTAACGCAACTCTAAAATTAAAGGGAATAAATAATAAAGGGATTTCATGAAAGAACATTATTAACTTTTTAAATTAACATGGGGAAATAATTCTGTTCCTAAAAATGATATAGTGAAAAAATTCAGAAATAGAAAAGTACTTTTATTACTGGTAAAGTTCGATTAAAATGGAAGTAAATCAAAAATAGACAGAAAATTTTGGCATTCTATGTTATTCTAAATAAAGGTCATAACATTAGAACGCAGACTTCTTCGTTACCAGAAAGAACAAACTGATTAATTGATTAGATAAAATAGTTAATTGATATAAGGTAATTAAATTATAACAATAATGAAAGGTAAGAGTGTATATCAGGGAGGTGAATATAATGGAAATGCAAGAGGTGCTGAATAAATTGGTTGATTGTAGTTGCCATATTTTTGAGAAAAAGTTGACTGGGGTATATCTACATGGCTCTATTGCTATGGGATGCTTTAATCCAAGAAAAAGTGATATAGATATTTTGGTTGTAGTAGAAGATGCAATTACAGATTTGCAAAAGAAGATGTTTATGGATGGTATTATCGCTTTAAATGATAATTCACAAGCCAAAGGTATAGAGATAAGTATAGTTAGAAGTGAGTATTGCAAAAAATTTGTTTATCCAACACCGTTTGATTTGCATTTTTCAAATATGCATCTTTCTTTATATAAGAGCAATCCTACTGAATATATTAAAAAAATGATTGGTACTGACCGTGATTTAGCAGCACATTTCGTTATTACTAAGAAAAGAGGTATTGTATTATATGGAAAAGAAATTAATGATGTTTTTGGAGAGATACCATCTGAAGTGTATTTAGATAGTATTAAGAGCGATATTATAAATTCACAAGATGAAGTAATAGATAATCCTATTTATATTATTTTAAATCTATGTAGAGTCTTGGCGTATATGCAAGATGGATTGGTTCTTTCTAAAAAGGAAGGCGGGGAATGGGGGATTAAAAATACTCATGGTAAATATCATAGATTAATAAAAGAAGCAATTATATGCTATACATCAGACCAAAATATGAATTTTAATAATTCACTTGCAGTGGAATTTTGTAAATATATGAAAAACAAGATAGGATTATAAGAAGAGGGATATAGAAAAGTGGGGGATTTATGTGGATAAGTGCACGTTAATAAAGCCAGACATTTCTTTTGAAAATGATATTCAAGCATTTCGCAAAGAAATGTTAGAGGCTAACAGTTCTATGGATGGAACAGGTCCATTGATACGTATGGATAACATTAAAGAATGGTTGAAATTTAATCAGAGTTGTGAAAATCAAGAAACTGTACCTGAAAACTGGGTTACATGTGAACAATATATTTATGTTCGTGAAGCAGACGATAAAATAGTTGGTATGATTCAATTTCGCCATTATTTTAATGAGTTTCTTGAGAAATATGGCGGTCACATTGGCTATTCGGTTCGACCTAACGAAAGAAGAAAGGGTTATGCTAAGCAGATGCTTGTTGAGTGTCTTAAAGTCTGTAAAGCATATGGACTCGAGGATGTCTTAGTAACGTGTATTCAAGGAAATGAAGGTAGTAAACGCACCATTTTGGCTAATGGTGGTGTATACGAAAGTACCGTTTATTGTGAGCCTGATGATGTAAACCTTGAAAGGTACTGGATACATATTTAAACTTCTATTAGTCAATTACAGGTAATAAACATAATAGAGTATTATTTATCCTCGAAATATTCTTAAAATATTAAGTTATAGTTATCATGCACACCCTACTTCCTCCAAGGGAAGTTTTAACTTAAGGAAGGTGATTATAATGGATTGGAATCCGATACAGTTACAAGTCCAAAGTATATATGATAAATTGAATATAAGTTTTACTCCATTCTTTCTGGAGTCAGTTCAATTATTTAAGAAACAAGAATATAAAAAGGTTTTAGATATTGGGTGCGGGTATGGAAAGCATAGTATTTATCTTGATGAAAATGATTTTTGTGTATATTCAATAGATATTAGTTCACAACCTATTAAATGGTTGAGGGGTTATATAGAGGAAAAATCTATAAATAATATTACAATACTAAAAGCAGATATTAACAATCTTCCATTTGAAGATGATTGCTTTGATGCAATTATTTGTTCATCTGTACTTCATCATCAGTGTATGAAGCAAATTCAAAATAGTATTTCTGAAATTCATAGAGTATTAAAACAAAAAGGGTGTTTATTATTTGATTTTATGTCAATAGAGGATGATTCCTTTGGGTTTGGAGAAGAAATAGAATCAAATACTTTTATAGGTTCAAGAGAGGGAGAAGAAAACATACCTCACCACTATACTGACATAGAAGAATTGAATAGGTTGTTTGAAAACTTTACAGAAATAAAAATTCAAAAAAATGAGTACCATATTGCCCTTGATTCTGAAAATGAGATTAGAAGTAAGGTTTTTGATGTCTTAGCATATAAGTAGGATATTACGAAGTACAGATAATTCATTTCAAGAGGGGTAGGAGCGAAATTATATGATATATAACTTCAAAGAATTTGAAGCACAGAAAATTATAGAATATTTTGGTGATGCCTTTTTTAATAAAGTACAAAATGACATTGAATTTTACTCGAATAAATGGGGAATAGAAATATTAGAATTAGTTGATTACTTTTCGGTAAACTGTATTTTTAAATGTAGTTCAAAAAAATTTGGTGATTCTATTTTAAAAATAAATAGGCCTTGTAGAGAAGTTTTTACAGAGTATAATACACTGCGAGAATATAACGGTAAACGTTTTTGCAATGTTTTTGATTCTGATATTGAGAATGGTGTTATTTTGGAAGAGTGTATTAAACCAGGTATACGTTTGAGAGATGAACAATCATTGGAAAAACGTTTAAATGTATTTTCAAATTTATTTAATGGTCTCCATATAGAACCTGAAAATCCCAGTATGTATCCGACTTATATTGAATGGGTAAGCAGAATAACCAAATATATGAGTGGTCGTGACGATTATAAAGAATTATACTTATATATGAAAAAGGCAGAAAATATTTGCTTGCAAATCAGTCAATCATATAATAGAAAAATGCTATTGCATGGCGATTTTCATCACGACAATATCTTGTTGAATAATGATGGGGAATATAAAATTATTGACCCTAAAGGTGTTGTGGGTGACCCAATATTTGATGTGCCACGATATATTTTGAATGAGTCTGAAGAAGGCATTTCTTCTGAAAAGTATTATGAAAAGATATGCAATATAATTAATTCTTTAGAAACAAGCCTAAGCATTCCGAAGAAGATAATCAAGCAATGCTATTTTATTGAAATGTCAATGGCGAACTGCTGGAATGTCGAAGATAATGCTAAGCCAGATATTCAGAGTGTTATTATGGCAGAAAATATCATGAAATGCTCGTGATTGTTAAACAAAAAATTAGTATGTTCTTTAATTCGCATTGTTTATATAATGTATATTAAATACGCTACTATCCAAGGGGGTAACATGAGTAATTATATTTTGTCGACTTTGGGTGAAGATTATGCTAAAGAAATTTGTAGTTGGAAGTACGATGAAGAGTATTCTATATATAATTTTTCTGATTGGAATGTAGTAGTTGAAAATGGTTGGGACTTAGCCATAAAAGAGAGAAGAGAATCTGATTTTATAGCAATATTATTGGAGAATCAATTAATTGCCTATGGTAGAATAACAAAAGTTAAAGAAAAAGCCTTTATCGGCATTGGGTTAAAGCCATCTTTATGTGGTAAAGGTTTTGGAAAAAATGTTATGAAGTTGTTAATCAGAGAATGCAACAATAAATTTCCAGAGTGTTTAGTAGCACTTGAAGTAAGGAGTTTTAATAAAAGAGCCATTAGATGTTATGAAAGCATTGGTTTTAAAATTAAGAATAAGTATATTAAGGATACATTTACGGGTGATGCTGAATTCTACTATATGGAATATAAGCCGATTTAACAAACTGTATAAACTTATAAGATTCATTGTATTGTATACTTGATAAATATGAAGGGAGGTTTCCAAGTAAAGGAGACTTAGACTCCGATAAATAGAATTTATTACATATTGAAAAAAAGTTGAGGTGTAGTATGAAACTAGAAGTTAAGTTTTATAACAAAGTGAACGATAAAGATTTAAAGTTTGCTGTAATTATGGCTAGATATGATGGTAAATGGATTTTTTGTAAACATAAAGAAAGAGAAACTTATGAAATTCCTGGTGGTCATAGAGAATTGGATGAAACTATATTAGATACTGCAAAACGTGAATTACAAGAAGAAACAGGTGCAATTGAATTTAAAATTGAACCTATTTCAGTATATTCAGTAACAGGGAAGAAACGTGTTAATAGTAATGGAGGAGAAACTTTCGGAATGTTGTTTTATGCAGAAGTCCATTCTTTTAATGATATATTAGAAGATGAAATTGATAAGATTGAGTTTTTTTACAATATACCAATTAATCTAACATATCCAGAGATTCAACCATATTTATACAATAAAGTAATTGAAATTAAAGGAATGAATTAGCATAATTTCGGCTTTTGCAAATAACTAGGGCTATTGAGGAAAATAAATATTTAATTCACTTTTGAATATGGTATTTTATATGGAATACGACTGTGCAGACGAGGGGGGATTATCATATTTGAATATATAAGGATAGAAAGAACAATGTGTTACGGAAATTGCCCTGTTTATAGTGTAACTGTAGATAAAGAAGGTAATGTAATATTCAATGGAGAGATGTTTGTATACAAAAGTGGTCAGCACCACTGGAAAATATCAAAGAAAAAAGTAGAACAGTTAAATGATTTAATTGATTCCTTTGATTTTAAATCTTTCAAATATGAGCCAGGGAGTGGATTCATTACTGACCAGCCTTCTTGTATAACAACAGTAAAGTATCCTGATGGAGAAATTAAAGAAATTGACCATTACTACGGACATATTATGATTGATGATAGCCTGACAGCATTTGAAAAGAAGATAGAAAGAATAATTGGTACTAAAAAATATGTAAATCCTAAATTATACATATATCAGGTTGAAGAAAAGATTGAGAAACCATCAATTATTTATATAGTCACCTCTAGTTCAGAAAAAGAAGCCACTGATTTAGTTGAAAAGGATTGTACTAAACAAGAAGCACTTGAATGGAGTGTACAGAAGATTGGTATTGCCACAGATGATTACTATGAACCAGTAATCATTATGAAAAGTTCTTAGTAGTTATAAAATACCAAGAAAATTAAATATCTAATGAAAGACTAAAAGCCCATTAAATTTTATGGGCTTTTAGTAGTATATAGTTGCTTTCCATGCAAAGATAGCAAAGAAAAGATGAAGGAAAGCACCAAAACCAATATGTTCTTTTAAAAGGGGTCTTGTTGACGGGGTAGCCCAAATACAAACCAAATAAATGATGTATAGGTTTATCCAAGTTTTAATATATATTTTTTTAAAATTCCTTTTACTAGAAACAGACCTTTTCTCTTTACATCGAGAAGTATCAAACAGGATAATATATAGAGCAAGACCAAATAAAATTGCCAGCATGTAATAGTTTACCATGAAATCCCTCCATACTTTAATGTCATATTATTAAAAGTAATTATGTAGGATTTCAAGTCAAGATGATTCTAATCCAGGCCATTAACTGAATTAGATAGTCTGTTTATATATCCGTATAGCATTTTGATTATCTCAACTACTTTTCTGTCTAGATTATCATATTGTTCCTGAGAAATATAATTATTTTGTAATGCAGTTATTAAGCGAGACCTTACTTCCCCAGTACTTCCCAACGCTATATTCGCATGGGCTTTTTCTTTTTTAATAAATAACTGAGTATTTCCTTCTGCAAGATTTGCCCCTATACTTCTAACAGCCCTTACTAATTGGTCTATAAGCCTATATTGTTCATATTTTGGAAAACTCATAGCCAATTCTACGATTTCTTGCTCAAGTACATTAGCCTTCTGCCAAACCTTTAGAGTTCTAAAATCTTTTATTATCATATTTTGGTTCACAAAATTCATCCTTTCCAATTAATTTCACATATTATATGGATAGATAAATGGATATTCAAGTTTTGATAGGATTATTTTTTATAAAGGTATTACAATTAATAGGCAAAAGGGTTAAAGGAGTATATTGAAGGGCTATATGCATTTGCTCCTTAATTCATCAAACCTTTCCCCTATATACCCTACATTAATTTTGTCGCTTAAAAATTTATATAGATACTGTTGATTTAAGGGCTTAGAGGAATCTACTAAATACATATATATTATACAAATGAAGATGTGAAAAGAAAAAAATAAAAAGCAGATTAACTTGATAGTATAGGAATTTGCATTTTGAAAGTTCGCCCGAAGGGTGCTAAGTTCATTGAGGAAAATCCACCGGCGGAAAAAGTAATTAAGCAGGCAAAGGCCTCATATGGTACCCCAGTTATTGACGGTAAAGTAGATTCTATTTGGAGTAAAGCGGATATAATTAAGATTGACCAGTATCAACAAGCTTGGAAAGGTGCTTCTGGTGTAGCTAAAGCCCTTTGGGACGAGAATAATCTTTATTTGTTGATTCAGGTTGAAGATGATCAGTTAAACAATTCAAATCAAAATCCATGGGAGCAGGATTCTGTTGAGATATTCGTTGATCAGAACAATGGTAAAACTCCATTTTATGAAGAAGATAATGACGGACAGTATAGAATAAGCTTTGATAATGTGGCTACCTTTAATCCGGATAGTATAGCGGAAGGATTTGAATCGGAAACAAGTATTTCTGGAACAAATTACAATATTGAGGTGAAGATTCCTTTAAAGGCTATAACTCCGAGAAGAAACACAAAGATTGGTTTTGACGTTCAAATCAATGATGCAAAAGATGGCTCCCGTATAAGTGCAGCTGCTTGGAACGATGCAAGTGGTACCGGTTATATGGATACATCCGTTTTTGGTGAGTTAATTCTAGTTGGAGTAACTGACCCGGGTACAGGTGGGTCAGGAGGTAGCGGCGGTTCAGGAGGTAGTAGTGGAAAAGAAAGTAGTGGAAAAGATACTACTGGTGAAACAGAAACACCTAAAGGCTCAGAAAGTCCTGATACTTCAGCTGTAGAAGTAACTGTTAGTGAAGATGGCAAGGCAACAGCTAAAGTCAGTGAGTCAGCATTTGTAGAAGCTGTAAAGAAAGTTGAAAACGAAACGGTGAAAATTGAAGTTAAGGGTTCAGAACAAGCTAAAAGTGTTGTTGTAAATCTTGATACATCACTTATTAAAACTGCAACAGCAGCTGATATAAAGAATATTGAAATAGATACAGGTATGGCAAATGTAGAATTACCTATATCACTATTTGCTAATTCTAGAGAAGATGCTGAAATTGATTTGCAGATAAATAAAGTAGAGGCGGCAGATTTATCACAAGAAGTAAGAACTAAAGTAGGTAACAATGTTGTTTTTGACTTCAGCCTAAGTGTTGGAGGGGAAAAATTAAGCAATTTTGGTTCAAACCAAAAAGTAAAAGTATCCTATCCATATACGCTTCAAGCAGGAGTAAAGCCTGGAAGAGTTGTAATATACTTTATTGATGATAATGGTAAATTTGAAATTGTCAAGAATGGTAGATACAATAATGGTCAGGTCCAGTTTAAAGCTAAACACTTCAGTAAATACGTAGCAATACCGGTTGAAGTTAGTCTCAAGGACATATATGAGACGTCATGGGCTACAGAAAGCATAGAAGCATTGGCGGCTCGTGAGATTGTCAAAGGTGTATCAGCGGATTCATTCCTTCCGATGAAAGAAGTAACAAGGGCAGAGTTTGTTCAGATGATTGTTCAAAGCTTTGAGTTAGAATCTAAAGGTACGATAAATCCTTTCTCCGATGTAAAAGCAGGAGATTGGTACGAAAAAGCAGTTTTAACTGCCTATGAATTAGGTATCGTCAAAGGTAAAGCTGATGGTTCTTTTGGAGTAAATGAGAAAATTAGCCGTCAAGATATGGCAGTGATTACATTCAGTGCATTAAAGGTGGCTGGCATTAATGTTAGTTCTACTTCAGCGGCTATTGCTTTTGAAGATAGTGCAGATATTTCAGAATATGCTAAAGAGGCTGTATCTGCTATACAACAGGCTGGAATCATTAATGGCATGCCTGGTGGTAGATTCGCTCCAAAAGATACCGCAAACAGAGCACAATCAGCCGTAATTATATACAAATTGATCGATGAACTATAATACGTAATAAAAAACTCCGCTGCTTAAAAAACAGCGGAGTTTTTTATTACACTTCTTTCGAACGAAGTGAAAGAGGCAAAAACAGAGGGACTCGATGGCCCCGGAGTTTTTATTGCTTAAGAAAGCACATTGATTTTCTCACAAAACCTTAAGTGCTAAAATAAACAAAATTGAAAAAGAAATGAGAACCGACCGGTCTACAATTAGGAATTTTATTTCACAAATCAATTCTTAATTAATTTGATAAAATAATTAATTAATTTAATTAGATTATTAAAAATATTAAACATTGTATTGACAATAGGGAAAAACTATAATAATATAGATATATAATAAATAATATTTAAATTATAGTTAAAAATATTAAAAAGCTACATCATAAATTTAAGGAGTGGTTTTATGAGTAAGGAAGTTTTAGGGAAATGTCCCGTTTGTAGCAGTGAGACAATTGTAACGAGAATAAGCTGCGATAATTGCAGTACAACAATAGAGGGAGAATTCACACTGTGCAAATTTTGCAGACTTACTTCAGAACAAAAGCATTTTATAGACACATTTATAAAATGTAGAGGAAACATTAAGGAAATGGAAAAGGAATTAGGAGTTTCATATCCTACAGTAAAAAATAGACTTGAAGATGCGGCAGCAGCGTTAGGGCATAAACCAGAACCTCAAATTGAAGAGGATAGCAAGAAGAAGGAGATTCTTGAGAAACTAAATAGTGGTGAATTAAGCTTTGATGAGGCTATGGAGTTACTCAGAAGCTAGATATAGGGTGGAGTTGATACAATTTAGTCTATAAAATCGGAGGGTGATTAAATTATGGCAAGTGAAGAAAAGATTCTTATACTTAAAATGCTTGAAGAAGGCAAAATAAACAGTGAGGAAGCAGCAAGGCTTATTGAAGCCGTAGAACCGGCATATAAGAGTACGCAAAACAATAGTTCAAATTGCAGTTCGAAGCAGCAGAAAAAAGTTAATTTCAGTGATGAAGTATCAAAGGTAAAAGATAAGTTAAACGATTGGAAAAGAGATATTAAAAATAACTATAATCAAAAGGATTTTGATCGTACTATAGAAGAGTTTAGTGCTAAAGCAGAGAAGGTTGGAAGGACTCTTGCTACTACAACTATAGGTATAGCTGATAAAGTAGTTGATTTTGTAAGTAGTTTTGTAGATACTAATTCCTTTAATGTTTTTGGGAAATATAAAGCGGTAGAAAAGTCCTTTGAAACAGGTGCTATAGCAGAGGGTATGAACCTTGAGGTCCAAGGAGTAAACGGGAACATACTTGTTAAAAAACATATGGACAATAAAGTAATTATAAAGTCCACTGTAAGAAGCCCTCATGATAATGCTGATGAGCTTTTGGTATTTGATGAAGGTGATGGAAGCATTTCTTTAAAGAGCACTAAAGATGAGAACGTCAGCGTGGCTCACGAGATTTTTCTACCAGCAATAAAATTTAATGCAATAAATCTTAGGACGAAAAACGGAAAAGTATATGTAGAGGATTCAATCGCAGAAGTTTTTGAAGCACAGACAACAAATAGCAATATCGAACTTATGGGAGTCAACAGTGATAAGATCAATGTTACAACTAGAAATGCTAAAATTCATTTTGGGTATATTATAGGTAAAGATATTGATATAAATACAGTTAATTCTATTATAGATATTAAGCACATAAAAACTCAGAACCTTAATGCTGTGAGCAAAAACGGTAGAATTCTTGTTGAAAATGTTCACAATTACCAAGACTGTCCTGATATCAATATGAAGCTTAAGACTAATCAAGCGGGAATAAAGGTTAACATGAATGACATGGAAAAAAGAGTATACAGGATCAAAGCACAGACTACTAATGCTGATATCAATCTATTGATTCCTGACATTACTTACAAGAATATTAGCAAACAACTGGCGAATAGCTTTGTTGAGGCAGAAAGCAGTGGTTATGAAACAATTGAGCAGAAGGTTAATATAGTTGCAGATACTCAAAGTGGCGATATCGAAATTGTAAAATAGATACTTTAGCTATGCAAAAAGGGCAGCTTAAAGAAGCGTTTACTTAGGGATTGAATGAAAACTTAACTGAACAGCTTCAGGCGGCAATAAAAAATGACCAGTCATATTCAAGAGTAATTGCTTGAAATGGCCGGTCATTTTTTATATTTTTACATTTGATGCAGATACATTGTTATCAATTGTATCATAGGATTCAATTATATTCTCATCTATTCAAAAAAATCTGAAAAATATAGTTTCAAATCGCCCATCTAATTTTGCCTTCTAAAAAAATCACTATGCTAAAATTTTCTTAATAATCTAACCTGCCTATTGTTTAACTGATCGACATTCCCCTAACATTTCTTATGGTTATATAGCTAGGCGAAGATCTAAATTCTATATCAACCCAAAATACTTCTCAAAGAATAACATCAGTTTTTCAATAATTCCTTTCTTTTTTGCTGCCCTGCCTCCGCCAAAGCGGGATACAGGCGGCATTATCTTATCAATGGCTGTACCGGTTGTTTTAAGCATACCATCTCGGAAAGCATTGTCGATGAAATAACGGGTTTCTTCAGGCTTTAATTTTTCTTCTTTTATAATTGCTGAAATATCCGCTTCCTTACGCTCATGGAGGAATTTACGCCAATCCTCATCCACTTTGGTCGATACATTTACTTGTTCAATAAAACGCTCAATAAGTTCATAGTATAGGAATTTGCATTTTAGCCTTTGGTCTTAGTAGGTAAAAAATACATGTCAGAGAAATAAAATTGTTGATTGGATTGCAAAATTTGT
>JGI24711J26586_10001206_pt1 | contig 20107 bp, 17 predicted proteins | sample BioPla3DNA1_FD_26586 | JGI IMG/M metagenome (IMG submission 26586)
TGTTCCTCGGGTTCTTCTATTTCCTCCTCTTCTATGATAGGCTGTTCCTCGGGTTCTTCTATTTCCTCCTCTTCTATGATAGGCTCTTGTTCAAGTATTTCTTCTTCTATAATGGGTGCTTCTTGTATTGGTTCTTCCTCCTTATTTCCAAGAACAAGAAAGACAAAAAGACTGAAGCATGCGATTATTACGAGGAACAAAGTGTATTCTGATATTTTCATTGTTTTTTATTTTTTTTCTGCTAATATGATTTTAATGGGCTCATGGCTCAATTGGTAGAGCATCCCCATGGCATGGGGAAGGTTGTGGGTTCAAGTCCCACTGAGTCCACTATTCATTTTCTTGTTCAGATATTTCTTCTGGAATCTCTATACTTATNTCTTTATTGTGATCTTTAAACTCAATTTTAAAGTTTANATTGCTTAAAAGTTCTCGCTCCTCTATGTTAAANGTAAGCTCGTAGAGTAAATAGTCTTGCTTTCCAATTAAAAGTGTTCCATGNATTTGGTCTAAAAGTTCACTACTATTAGACATTATTTCATCAATTATTTCGGCANCTTCCTCGTTGATTTCATAAAAGAGTTCTTTGTTNTCGTCAGTAACACCNAGTATTATNTCTAAAGCGTCTTTGAAAAACTCTGTTTCTTTGTTTTTGTCTATGCTAAAAGAATAGGAATAAAAGTCTTTGTTTGTTTCCTCTTCTTCTATGTTATAATNGGCTGTGCTTTTGATGGCTTGCTTGATTTTGTCGAAGTTCTTTTTCTTTCTTTTTTCAAGATAAAAGGACTCTTCTTTAGATTTAAAAGAATCTGTACTTTCCTCAAGAAGCTGAGCAAAGAAATCCATAATCTCAGATGATAATTCTACCCATTCCCCTTCTTCTTCAGCACAGAGCCCAAATTCTATAAGGACAAGATAATCTAAAAAGGAAATTAATGGCATTTCTTTTTGGTAATACAAAGGGTCGCTAGTTAGTCTGAAATAGCTTGTGTTATTAATTTCTCTTGTTTCAATGCCCAAGTTCTTTTCACGCTCTACCATAAAGTGATCAATAATCGTAATCGTGTCTGAGTTGTTGAAAGCTCCGTCAATAGTTAGATAAGCATCTTCTTTAGAGATCTCTGCTTTGTATTTTAGAGAGGTTAAGCTAAGCATATTTTCTCTCATATTTTCCATAACTATGCTTGGAGATTCATTTACTTCTTCAATTACAATAGGAGGGAGTTCTTTTTTAGGTTTTTTAGAATAGGAGATGATAGCAACAGAAGAGAGGAGAATAACAACAAGGAAAATTAAAAGCGAGATAAATATGTTTTTTGTGCTGATTTTAGGCTTGCTGTGCTCTTCTATTACTTGAAAAGCCTTTTCAATTGTTTCCTCTTGCCAATTATTCTTAAGAAGAATGTCCTTAATATCGTGCTTTGAGGCTCCCCGTTGAAGCTGCCTTTTGATATAGGAGATTAATTCTTTTGTTACCATTTTATTTACAAATGCAGGCATCGGCATCACATTCGCCTACACCTGAGAAATCTAAATTATCTACGCACCAAGTGCTATTATCTGAATTAATTGTGGCGCACCAATTTTCTCCATTGCTTTTTATTTCAAAACCATCTAATCCGCTTGCTATTTCTTGGATTGATTCTTCTTCGTTTGGATTTAAAATGTAGAGGTCTTCTTCTGTTTTTAGGTTTTCCATTTGCTCACTAATTATACTTAATGTATAAACATTTCCAATATTTTCAAAGTTAAGCAGAGATTCATTTCCTAAAAAGGAGAGCAGTGCTTCTTCTAAAAGTTCTTGAATAGTTTTTGAATCTGCAGGAGTATTAACTTTTACTCCTTTGTTATGATTGCTAAATTCTGCTTCGAAATCAAGGCTTGCTCCCGCGCCTAAATCATAGCTAAAAAAGGTAGAATTCCCAGTTATTTTGTATAATAAGTGATCTGTCTTACCAATCCAGAGCTCTCCTTTGGGTGTTGTTAAATCTACCAGGGCTTTTCTGATTTCTCTAATAATCTCATCGGGCAATTCTTCCCCTCCGACTATTTGATTTAGTTCTAAGGCTAGGTTTAAAAGCCTTTCTTTGTTGGCTTCATATGCATACCTGTGAACGCTTTTACCATTGATTTTGTCTGAACTCACCTTGGTTATTTCAAAAATATTAGCATTTGCAGCTGTTTTTCTGACTTTTCCCATTATCTCTTCCTCTATGTTTCTACTTTCAATTTCTCTTAATGCGTCTTCAAAACCTTGCTCTTTTAATTGTTTTTTAATTTCCTCAAAATCTAATTTAATCCAGTTTCCTTTTAAAAATCCAATGTCAAGCATTTCAATTGCTGGGAGGTTTTGAATTTTAAAATAGTTTATTCTGTCAACTACTCTTGCCTCCATATTAAGGTCTCCCTCTAAAAGGTCTGTGTTTAGGCTAACAACTGCTGAGATGTTTGGATTATTGATATTCTCAATGTTAACAGAGCCATCAAAGACAACAAAAATATTATGATCTTCAATGCCATCATTTGCATCAAGTGATAAATGCCCTTTATAATTTAGTGAGGTTACATCTTGCATTTTTTGTATCATTTTAAATACATTTCTTTCAGGTGATGCAAAAGGATCAAAGACTACGATTACAAGAAGTAAAACTAGTATAAAGGCTAATGCTGTTCCTGCAAAAAGCTGGGTTTTGTAAAAAGGTATTTTAGGGGGATTTTCTATTGCATCGAAAGCCTCGTCAATGTCAGGCTCTTGCCAGCCTTCTTCTTTAAGTACATTTCTAATTTCTTCTGGCGAAATCTTTCTTTTAAGTTGCTTTTTAATATATGAGATTAATTGCTTGTTGTTCATATGATTTGTTTTTAATTTTTCTTATTATTAATTTTAATTGAAAGTGTGATTAAATGCAAGTGTGCTATTTCTTTTTTACATTGAGAGTAATACTAACTAATCTTGCCCAATTTCCAGACTTCCCAACATTTCCAACCCATAAGGTTATTGTTGAGCAATCTCCATATCTTTCAGGAACAGTCCATTTAAAGGAATCTGCGCCTGAAAATGTTTTAATTAAATCTGCATTAGCGAAAATATAGATGTTGTCATCTGCTAAGTTTTTAGCTTCCCATTCAATTGTATATTCTTCCCCTATTTCTACTGTGGAACCATGTGTTGGTGATTTGATATAGATTTTAGTCTCGCTTGTTTTTTCACAAGCAGGGAATGTTTCCCTAGAATCTCTTACATATTCCAGAATCTGACGGTTATCAAGTAGGGTCATTCTGCAATCTCCAGAAACATCTTTTATTGGAACATTAAGAGTAGTTTGTGTGGCATCTCTTTTGGTTATAGAGCCATCAAAGTCAACATCTCCTACATTACCACATGGAGGATCCTTTTTAAGAGCGAGCTGGATATTACGCGCGCAAAGGTTGCCAACACAGATGTCAACGTTGCCTTCAGGCAATGGATCGTTGTCCCAGGCAACAGTCCAGGTGTAGGTTCCTATTCCTGAATGCACTGAATCTATGGAAAGACCAGTTGCAACTACTTTTGTTGCTTGGCGAGTTATATTAGAATTACCTATTTTTTGGGTATAATTGTATCTAACGGTTAATTGACTACCTCCGCCACGCCACATAACACGCATTCTATCGTCTAAGTAATAGAGGGTGTTTGACTCTGGAAGGATTAGCTCTCTTGGTTTTCTTGTGGCAGTGAGTTTTTTCCTTAATGTAATTCGCGTCATAACACAATAAGAGCATCCGCCATGGGTTCCTACCCCGCCATATATACATTCTACTACTTCGTATCCTGCAGGGACAACATAGGGATAATGTCGCGAGCCTGGACAAAAAGCTTCTGCCCAAAAGGTAATTGAGGTTGGTAAATAGTTTTCAACAACTTTTACGGCTCCAAACTTTTTAACATCTTCCTCTTTCATAATATCAAAGGAAACATAGTCTGAGGCTTGAGCTTCTCCATTTTTGTCAACGCTTACAATCCAGAATATTTTAGATTCTGTGTCTTCTGTAATTTTTGGTGCTTTGTATTGGTATAATGTAGCTTTTGGATCCTTAATGGTCGCTATTTTATTGAAATTCCCGTCTGTGTCATCGTATATTTCAATACTACCTTCTTTTATATTCTCTAATGTCCAGGTAATATCGTATGTTTTATCTCCTAAAAGAATATCGGTTTCAGTGGGAAAAGTAATTTTAAGTTTTGGAGCGGGTCCAGTTTGTACTGGAGGTTTAGATTCTTCAACTTTAAAATAAATGGAGTCTGATTCAAGTGTGCTTCCATTACTATCAATATTTGAGACTTTAATTGTTTGAACTCCTGTATTGGTTTTTGGAATTGTCCACTTTAAAGAAGTCTCTGTTCTTTTTAAGGTTCCTAAGATTTTGCCTGTTCCATCATAGACCTTGATCTCCCCTTCTTCTAAGTCTTTAGCTGTCCAGGTAATAGTGTAGGTTTGACCAGCTGTTAAAACATCGTTGATGGTAGGAAATGTGATTTTAATTTCTGGAAAGGCAGTGGATGCTGGAGGAGGAGAGCCTCCTTTTTTAATNGCGGTAAAAGAAGCACTGTCTAATGTAGTCCAATCATTGGAGTTATCAACATTTACAACTTGAATCATATCTGTATCTGAAGCANNCCATTTAAAAGAGGTTTTGTCTTTTGAAACAGTACCTAAATATTTATCAGAGCCATCAAAGATTTGAATATCTCCCTCGGTTAGGTTATGGGCTGTCCAGGTAATATCGTATGTTTCACCTATTTCAAGTACATCTCCATCTTTAGGGAAGATAATATTAATTCTTGGCAGATCAGAGATTATACCAATCTTTTTTAGAGTGATTTTAGATAATGCGTTTCCACTTGTGCTTGCGCCTGCATTTTCAAGTAAAATTATTTCATAGTCATTACTAATTGGTCCAATGTCTACGTTTAAATAATGAACTTCTGCCCAAAAGGTAAATTCGTCGGGATAATTGCCAATGCTTGCTTTGTCTAGTTCAGTGATGGGAAGAGCTTGATAAAAATCATTGTTAACAAGAGGTAGAAAGGTATAGCCTGTTTCGATTAAAGTACCTGTGCTGTCTTTGTTTAAAAGCCAAATTATTCGAGAATCAGTGCTTTTACTACTTTGAGGAACAGTCCAAGAAAAAGAGGTTTTGTCTTTTGAAACAGTACCTAAAATTCCAGAATCACTATGTATCTCAATATAGTCTTTGGTTAAGTGTTCTGCTGTCCATTTAATCTCGTATGTTTTACCTGTAACAAAAACATTATTTTCTTTTGGAAAAGTAATTTCAAGCTTTGGTGTGCCAACATTAAAGTCAACACTGTCTGATTCAACTGTGTTTCCTTTGCTATCAAGATTTAGAATCTTAAGTGTACCAGTGCTCTTGTATTCATAGGAAGCTGGAATAGTCCATTCAAAGCTAGTTTTATCTTTGGAAAGGGTGGCTAAAAGTTCTGAGGCATCGCGTATTTCAATTGTGTCTCCCTCTAGGTCTCTTGCCCTCCATTTAATATTATATGTTTCACCTACAACTAATGTATCTACTTCCCTAGGAAAAACAAGTTTAAGTTTAAGCGCATCAATATCAAAATCAACACTGTCTGAGACAACTTCATTTCCATCATCGTCAACATTTAAGACTTTGATTGTATTTGCATTTGTGGCAATCCATTCAAAGCTGGTTTCGTCCCTGGAAAGAGTGGCTAAAAGTTCTGAGGCATCACGTATTTCAATGCTACCCTCTTCTAAATTTTTTGCTGTCCAGGTAATATCGTATGTTTCTCCTACAATTAAAACATCATTAGCTTTAGGATAAGTAATGTTAATTTGTGGGGAATTATTAGCAAGAACAGCTAAAAAGCAAGGGAATAAGAGTACAACAAAAAGGATAAAGAATTTGTTTTTCATTATTAGTTATAATATCAAGCTTAAAAAAATGTGTCAAACAATTGTAATTTCAATTGGTATTTCTGCCACATTTACCTTGTCTATAAAGACTCTAACTGTATAAGTACCTGACCCTCTTAAAAAGAACCTGTCAAACTTAATGTTTGTTCTGATTCTTTTTTGCTTTTGAGGGGCTTCAATACTAAAATGGAATTCATTTAATTTAGTGTTTTTTGGACAAAAGAAATCAATAAGTACATCAAACCTTTTTCCGCATTCTTCTTCTTTTTCTACAAGCCAAAGAGAAACAACCTGAAAAGGAATAATTAATTCTTTTTCGTTTTCGGTTTTTAACTCCTCTATAAGATCAACAAGTGTTGCATTGTTTGTTTCTTTATCTATAATAAGCTTTGAACAAATTATTGACCATAAATGTTTCATACTTTAATTATAGCATACAAGCAAAAAAGACGCTAAATTAGCGTCCTTTTCCATAGTGTAAATAATAAAATATTATCTTACAGCATCTTTTAAGCTCTTTCCTGCTTTGAATCTTGGTACTTTCATTGCAGGAATTTGTAGAGGTTCACCAGTTTTAGGATTTCTTCCTGCTCTGGCTGCTCTTTTTGAAACTTTGAATGCTCCAAAGCCAATAATAGAGACTTCCCCTCCTTTAGATAAAGTCACTGTGATTTCATCTAAAACAGCATTTAAAGCTTCGGCTGCAACTTTTTTTGAAACTGCAGTTTTTTTAACGATTGCTTCTACTAAACCATTTTTTGAAATAGTTTTTGCCATGATAGTTATTTATTTGATATAATAACGACCTTTAATGCATTTATCTTGCATATTCAATTATTCGTGTTTCCCTAATCACATTCACTTTAATCTCTCCTGGGAATCTTAGCTCGTCTTGTATTTTTGATGCAATGTTTTTAGCAAGTTTTTGGGCTTCGTAGTCATTAATTTGATCTGTTTTAACGAAAACTCTTACTTCCCTGCCTCCTTGGAGCGCATAAACTTTTTCTACTCCCTGAAATGATAAGGCAATATCTTCTAGGTCTCCTAATCTTTTTAAATAATTTTCAAGGGTGTCTTTTCTTGCTCCTGGTCTTGCCCCTGAGATTTGGTCAGCAATCTGAATTATTTTAGCTTCAATGCTTTCGTANGGATATTCTTCATGGTGCGACTTTACAGCAGATATGATTTCCTCTTTAATATCAAACTTTTCTAGTATTTTAGCTCCAATGTCTGTATGTGAGCCTTCTACTTGATAGTCTAATGCTTTTCCAATGTCGTGTAATAGTCCTGCTTTTTTGCATAGGTTAACATCTAGACCTAATTCTGATGCAATCTGGGCTCCCAAAAGAGAAACCTCAACTGAGTGCCATAAAACATTTTGTCCGTAGCTTGTCCTGAATTCTAATCTTCCTAATACTTTAATTAATTTTTCAGGCAAGTCAAGTACTCCTGCCTCATAAACAGCTGCTTCTCCTGCATCTTTAATTCTCTTAGCAAGTAGCTTTTGCGCCTTTTCGTACTCTGCTTCAATTCTTGCTGGTTGTACTCTGCCATCTTTGATTAAAGCCTCAAGCGTTATTTTAGCAATTTCACGTCTGATAGGGTTAAAACAAGAGATCATAACTGAACCTGGGGTTTCGTCTACAATGAGCTCTACACCCGTTACTTTTTCAAAAGCTCTGATGTTTCTTCCTTCTTTTCCAATGATTCTTCCCTTTATTTCATCGTTTTGAATGGCAACTGTGCTTGTAGTTATTTCAGTTGCGTGGGAAATGGCATAACTTTGCATTGCGGTTGCAAGGATTTCCTTGGCTTTGATTTCATACTGATCAATTCCTCTTTGTTCTAGCTTTCTAATTCTTTGGGTTAAATCTGCTGAGTATTCCTTTTCAATTTTTTTAGTGAGCTTTTCTAAGGCTTGTTCTTTTTTTAAATTTGCTATTTTTTCTAATTCTTTTAAACAATCATTTTTAATTTCTTCTATTTCTGTTTTAATTTCTTTAACTTTTTCTATTTTGTGTTTAAGACTTTCTTCATCTTTTTTAATTGTTTTTTCTTTTTCTTCAAGTATTTCTTCTTTTTTAAATACTCTTTCTTCTGCTTTAATGACAAGTTTTTGTCTTTCTTCTAAATCACTTTTTGTAGTGACTTCTATTTTATTTGCTCTTTCTCTTGCTTTTAGAATAATGTTTTCTGCATTCTTTTTTGTTTGCTCAAGTCTTTTTTTAAGCTCTGCTTCAATTGAACCTGCGCGCTTTCTAGCTATTGATTGTCTGATATAGTAGCCAATTACAATGCCTAATCCAAACAAGAGAGAACTAACTATCACTAAGGTTAATTCGTCCATATTTTTATTTGAAAGTCTGGTTTTTAATTTGCCAAAAATTCAAGATTATTTTAATCGTAATGTTATCTTATCAAGAAACCCTTGAAAATACAAGAGTTTTGCACAAAATTATATTTTTGGTATAATTAAACTAATGCGCATCCTAATTATTGAAGATGATAAGGATATTTTAGATTTTTTAAAAGTTAACTTAAAAGCTGAAGGCTTTGTGGTGGATACTGCGGAGAACGGAGACAAGGGCGGGTACCTAGCTTCGATTAACGAATACGACCTTATTATCCTAGATTTAAACCTGCCTTTAAAAAATGGGCCTGAAATATGCTCAGCTCTAAGAGAGGAAGGAAAAGCAGTGCCTATTTTAATTTTAAGTGTGGAGGATGATATTGAGACACGGGTTAAGCTCTTTGATTTAGGAGCTGATGACTTTGTTTTAAAACCTTTTTTCTTTAGCGAACTTCTCGCAAGAATTAAGAGATTAATTAAAAGGTCTAACGGAATAATTAAAAATAATATTATAGTGGAGAACTTGGTGCTAGATCAAGATAAGCAAGTACTTTTTTACAAGGGCAAGCAAATATACTTAACTAGAAAAGAATATTCCATAATTGAACTTCTTATGTGCAACCCAGGAAAGATTGTATCAAGAGCACTTATTATGGAAAATGCTTGGGATTCTGAGGCTGATATTTTTTCAAAAGCGATTGAAACGCACATACTTAATATTAGACGGAAAATAGGGAGAAGCATTATAAAGACAATCCCTGGTAGAGGATATATGATTGATTTAAAAAAATGAAAGCGCTTGAGAGCAGAAAAGCAATACTTAATACCTTACTTTTGGTCGGTATTTTATTTTTTATTAGAACAAAGATTGCATTATTTTTTATTGGTCTTTATTTACTTTCTCGGTTTAAGTCCTTTAAAGCTTCTAGTTATCTTTTTGTGGGAACACTTTTAATATCTGCTTTTTACACTGTTTTAAAATGGGGCATTGACTTGCCTCTTTCTTTATTTCTATGTGTGTTTGTGATTTTGCTTACTAATATTGTAATAAATGCTCGCTTATCTTTAATAGTTACCAGTATAATGTCTTTTTGCTTTGTTTATATCAGCATCTTACAATTCCAAAACACAATTTCTGTTGATAGAGCCTGGAAAAATGGAAGAGGGGTTGAAATAGAATTTGCAATGCTTTATGCTTTTGCATTTTTCCTGATAGCTCTAATAATATGGTTTTACACTAAATATTATGAAAAAAGGGAGAAGAAAATAATGGAGATGTATCAATTAGTTAAACTTGGACGTTTATCAAGTGGTTTTTTGCATGATCTGCTTAATCCTTTGACTGCACTTTTATGCAATCTTGAACAAAAAAAGGAGATGCAAGAAGATTTAAACACTGCTTTTTTAATTACTCAGAAGATGAGAAACTTTTTAATTTCAACTAAAAAACAGTTTTCCTGCGGGGAAAAAAAGGAGATGTTTTTAATAAATTATGAGGTGGAGCAAGTTTTAGAAGTTTTAAGCTATTATATTAGGAAGAATAAAATAGAGGTTGAGTTTAAGGCATTAAAAAAGATTAAACTATACGGAGACCCTGTTAAATTTAGCCATGCTGTGTTAAATATTGTTTCTAATGCAATTGATGCGTATTCTTTTTGTGAAGATTCATTTAAAAAGATTGAGATTTATTTGGTTAAAAAAAATGGGAAGATTATGCTATGTGTGAGAGATTTTGCTAAAGGAGTTCCAGTTGAAGTGCAGAATAAGATATTTAAACCTTTTTTTACAACAAAAGAGCAGGGCATAGGAATTGGACTTGCTTTAGTTAAAAATATTATTGAGAATGATTTTAATGGGAACGTTTATTTCAAGAACAATAAAGGGCATGGGGCTACATTTGTGGTTAAAATCAGAGGTTGACTTTTTCTTTAAAAGAACTTTAAAACAATTTGAAGGGAAAAAAGCTAGAATGAATATATTATGTTAAAAGAATATCGTTGCGAATATTGTAATAAATTGTTTTTTAAGGGGAATATTAAGGAAGCAACAATTGAGGTAAAGTGTAGGTATTGCAAAAATATGAATTTAATTAAGATTGCTACACTTTTACATCGCACTTCTTTAAATCAAAGCGGAAGAGGTGGGATTTGAACCCACGGCACCTTTCAGGTACACAGACTTTCCAGGTCTGCCTGTTCAACCAAACTCCAGCACTCTTCCCTATATTCCTTTTAAAGCCTTAATCCTGTCCTCTATAGGAGGATGTGTCATGAATAACTTGTTTAAGCTATTTTTTTCTTTTAAAGGAGATGATATGTATAAATGAGCCATGGCACTGTTTGCTCTTGTTAGGGGTGTTTTATCTGAGGATATTTTAATTAAGGCTGAGATTAACCCATCTGGGTCTCTTGTTAAAAGAGCGCCTGTTCCATCTGCTCTAAACTCTTGTTTTCTTGATATGGCAAGTTTGATAATAGTGGCAGCTATAGGAGCTAAGACCATACTAAGTATGGCTATAATTAAAAGAATGGGGTTTTTGTCATTATCTCTTGACCTACCGTATAAAAGAGAGCGCGAAAAAGTATCTGATAAAAGTACGACAATGCCAACTAGAACTACAACTACTGAACCGACTAAGATGTCTTTGTTTTTGATATGGGCGAGTTCATGCGCAAGTACTCCCTCAAGTTCCCTTTTGTTTAACTTTTCTAAAAGTCCCTTGGTAACGGCAATAACTGCGTGTTCTTCATCTCTACCAGTGGCAAAGGCATTTGGCTGTGTCTCGTTTATAATATATATTTGAGGAGTCTTCATACCAGCAGTAATAGCTAAGTTTTCAACTATTCTATAGAGCTCTTTATTGTTTTCTTTTGAGACAAGTTTGGCGCCTGTCATACTGAGTATGATTTTATGGGAATTATAATAGCTTGCAAAAGACATAACAATACTGATAGCTACTGAAATGTAGAGGATAAAAACATTGTCAAAAACATAAGAAAAGAGCCATCCTAAAAGAATAACAAACATTAAAAAGAAAAAGATTAGAAAAAAGGTTTTTCTATTGTTTGAACTGACTTGATCGTATAATGTTGCCATTAAAACTTAACTTGGACTGGTTCTCTTTCTTCTTTGTTTTCAATTTCAAACAAGTCCATTTTACTAAAATTAAACATAGAAGCAATAATGTTTGATGGGAATGACTCTACTTTAATATTTAGGTCTCTTACATTTCCATTGTAGAAACGTCTTGCTGCTTGTATTTTGTCTTCTGTGTCTGTTAATTCTCTTTGAAGTTCTAAAAAGTTTGTAGAAGCTTTTAATTCTGGATAGTTTTCAGAAACTGCGAAAAGTGATTTTAAAGTTCCTGAAAGAACATTTTCAGCTTGTCCTTTTTCTTTTAATCCTTGTGCTTGCATTGCTTGAGACCTTGCCTCTGCAACTTTTTCAAAAAGTGATTTTTCATGAGTTGCATAGGCTTTAACTGTTTCAACTAAGTTAGGGATTAAATCATACCTTCTTTTTAATTGAATTTCTATGTCTGACCAGGCTTCTTTTGAACGATTGATTAAGGTTATAAAGCCGTTATAGGTTAATGCAAATAATGCTATAAGGGCGATAATGATTCCGATAACTACTAATGCTAATGTGTTCATATGATTATCTTTTATTAATTGTAATAAACTGTGCTAAAAATTCTTGTTTTTCATAGATGCTATATGGCGCTTCTATGGAAATATTGTCTCCTATTTTTAATTTAAATGTTTTTAATCCGTTGACCTTTGTGTTTTCATCAATAAAAATGGTTAAATCTCTTGGGGATTGATCTTGAAAGTTATTGCCTGTTCCGCGGATTATAAGGGGGTTTGTGTTTAAAATAGTGCCTGAAGTATTGAAAATGTCATATAGAACAGTTTCTATTTCCCTTTCTTTTATTAGAGGTTCTTCTCTATATTCAGCAACTTCTTCCTTGTTTGTTATTTTTAAAAAACAAATTATTCCTAAAATTAAAACAATGATTAAAAGGCTTATTCTTATAACTTGCTTCATAAAATGATTATACCTTTTGTTTAATAACTTCGTCAACTACCCCGTATTCTTTTGCTTCTTCTGCGGTTAAGTAAAAGTCTCTGTCTGTGTCTTTTTCTACTTTTTTGAGTAATTGTCCAGTATGTTTTGATAAAATGTGATTCATTTTCTCTTTTACCTTTAAAATATGCCTTGCTGCAATTTCAACTTCTGTTGCTTGTCCTTGAACTCCTCCTAAAACTTGGTGCAACATTATTTCAGAATTAGGAAGAGCGTATCTTTTTCCTTTTGTTCCTGCTGCTAAGAGAGTGGCGCCCATTGAGGCGGCAATACCAATTGCAACTGTTGAAACATCACATTTAATAAATTGCATTGTATCGTATATGGCTAAACCTGCGGTAACTGAACCACCTGGGCTATTAATGTAAAATTGAATGTCTGTTTTTTCATCTTTTGATGCTAAAAACAAAAGCTGAGCAACAATTGAATTTGCTGTGAGGTCATCAATTGGTCCAGTTAATAATATTATTCTATCTTTTAAAAGTCTTGAATAAATATCATAGGCTCTTTCGCCTAGGTTTGTTTTTTCAATGACGGTTGGTATTAAATTCATATTTTTAAATTAATTAACATCCTAAAATATTAAATATCTTTTCTTTTTTAAGCTGATCTTCGATGTAATATCTTAGGTTTTGATCTTTGTCTTTTGACTTTTCGTCTATTTCTTCTTTAGTAACAGTGATATTTTCCTTTTTTTCTATGGCGTGTAAGATTAAAAATCCTTTTACTCTTTCTTTAGCAATATCTTCAAACCCTTTTTTAAGCTGATCTTCTGTTTTTTGGGCTTGTTTTAAGTATTCTTCAAAGGAGATCTGAAGTTCATACGAAACCCTGTTTTTAAGATTTTCAAGTAGGGCTTGCTGTTCCCTTTCAATTAAAGTAATGGGTACATCTAGCTTAGTTTGTTTTTTAATGCTTTCTAATACTTCTTCTTTTTTTCTTTGCTTTTCAATAATTTCTTTTTCTTTTTGAAGCTCTTCTTTAAGATGTTTTTCAAAGTCTTCTTTTGTTTTAAAGCCCATGTTTTTCACAATTCTGGGCTAAGCTCAGGAAGTTCTACTTTTTGAACAGAGTTCACACTTACATTAAGTACAAGATCTCTTTGTTTTTCTTTAACTGTGATTTGCTTTTTGTCTCCTTTTTTAAGTCCGATTAAGTCATCTTCAATTCCTTTAGCAAGCTGACCTTGCCCTAGGATAAAGCCGTCTTTTCTTTCTTTTATGGTATCAGAACTATATGCAATTTCAATAAAATCCCCTTTTTCTGCTGGTCCGTCTTTTTGGGATAGCTTGGCATTAGCTTGCAAAATCATTTTTAAGGCTTTGTCAAAGTCTTTTTTAGTAGTCTTAACTTGCTCTGACTTTACTGTTTTTGCTATTTTCTTGTAATCTGGAAGATTGACTTCAGGCAAGATTTCAATTTCCACTTCAAATTCAAAGGGATTTCCTTTTGCTATTTTAAGAATATTAACTAAAGGAGCACTTATTGCTTCTATGTCTTCTTTGTCTATAATTTCAAGCCATTTTTCTTCAATACAATGATTAGATGCTTCTGATAAAACTTGAGTTTCATCTAAATGCTTTTCTGCGATGGGCAAAGGAACATTTCCCTTTCTAAAGCCTTTTAAATCTAATTCTTTGGCTAAGCTAGCCAAAGCTTCACTTAAATACTTGTCAAACTCTTGGGGTTTAACCGTAATATGATAAGTAAGTTTGTTTTTTTCTTGTTTTTTTTCGTATGTCATATTATTCTTCTTTATGTCTTACGTCTATTCTCCAGCCTGTTAATTTAGCAGCTAGCCTAACATTTTGTCCATCTTTTCCAATGGCAAGTGATAGTTGGTCTTCGTTTACTACTGCTAAAGCTGTATTTTTAGGTTTAATTTCAACATCTTCTATTTTTGCTGGAGAAAGTGCATTAATGATAAATTCTTTAGGGTCGTCTGAATATTCAATAATATCTATTTTCTCTCCTCCAAGCTCGGACATAACAGCGGTTACTCTTACTCCGCGTTGACCTACCATTGCTCCTATGGCATCTACTCCTTCCATTTTAGATTCAACTGCGATTTTAGTTCTATAGCCTGCTTCCCTTGCAATAGACTTGATTTCAACTTGTCCTCCGCTGATTTCAGGAACTTCAAGCTCAAATAGTTTAGATATGAATTTAGGATAGGCACGAGAGACAATTACTGTTGGCCCTTTTCCTGTTACTTCTACTTTTAAAAGGTATAATTTTAGCCTTTGCCCTTCTTTATAAAACTCACCTCTTACTTGTTCTTCTCTTGGAAGCATGCCAATCCCCCTTCCTAAGTCAAAAAAGATTGTTTTGCCGTCTATTCTTTGTATGATTCCAGAAACTATTTCTCCTTCTTTGCTTTTAAATTCGCCTAATATGTTTTCTTTTTCAGCTTCTCTTATCTTTTGTAAGATCACTTGTTTTGCGGTTTGAGCTGCAATTCTACCAAAGTCTTGTTTTTGTTCTAAATGAGTGGTGATTTCATCCCCGGCTTTGATTTCTTTGTTTTCTTTAATGGCTTCACTTAATAAAATATGCTTTTCAAGGTTGAATTTAACTCTTTCATCGTCTTCTTCTTCTCTTAAAAACTCTTTTCCTAAACCAAATTCAGTTAATTGCTCTTCGTCCATATAAACAAGGGAGGANTCTACAACATGGAGCACCCTNTAAAAGTCTGTTTTGCCNGATTCTTGGTCTAAAACAGCTTTAATGAGTTGCCCTTTTTCTCCGTATTCTTTTTTATAGGCGGAGGCTAGAGCTTGCTCAATAATTTCTAATACTTTTTCTTGTAAAATGCCTTTTTCTTCTGATATTTGGCTAATCGCTGATGTAAATGCTTTTAAATCCATAAACTTATACTTTTATTTAATAAAAATGTCGGAGACACATCCCGACACATATGATATTAATGTAGCAAATTTAGAATAATTTGTCAATTAAAAACCTTGTAGCTGAGAAATCCAGCAGTAAAAGCGATTAAGAAATTGTAGNAATGCAGACCAAACAAGAAAGAGATTAAGATAAAAGTTAAAAGNATTGTNAGATAAATTATAGAATAGAGTTTGTTGTTTTCGTTTTTAACGATTGTTCCTGTATTTATAAACACAAAAGCAAGGATAATAAAAGTAAATATTCCTATTCCTGAAAGTATAATGGATTGTATACATTTAAAGATTAGCATAAAAATTGTTGAAAGATTCCTATTATTAATATAGTATAAAGACGATGATTAAAAAAGAGATGCCACAATATGTTTTAATAGGTCTTAATTCGCTTAAAACNGCTGGTTTTAGCGCTTTTGTGGTGGGCGGTGCAGTTAGAGACCATTTACTTGGTAAAACGCCTCAGGATTGGGATATTGCAACGAATGCTAAGCCAGAAGAAATAATTAAAGTGTTTGATGCTTTAAATATGAAAACCCTTTATGAGAATGAATTTGGGACTGTTACAATTTTTATACAAGAAAAGGCTCTAGAGATTACTACGTTTAGAGTAGAAGGAAATTACATTGATAAAAGGCATCCTGAGCTTGTGAAATGGACTGATAAGATTGAGGAAGACTTAAAAAGAAGAGATTTTACGGTAAATGCAATGGCAATGTCAGATGATTACAAGGTGCTTGACCTTTTTGATGGGAAAAGGGATTTAAAAGCCAAGATTATTAAAACGGTTAATAGTCCAGATCAAAGGTTTGAAGAAGATGCTTTAAGAATGATAAGAGCAATAAGGTTTGCTTGTGAATTAGGTGCTGGGTGGAAAATAGACAAAGAAACATTTAAAAGCATACAAAAGAACAAAAGTCTTTTAAAGGAAGTCTCAAATGAAAGAATAAGGGATGAATTTATTAAAATAGTAATGTCTAAAGAGGCTAAAAAAGGAATCTTGCTTTTAAAAGAAACAGGGCTTTTGTGCTATATCGTTCCTGAGCTTGAGCTAGGATATGGTTGTTTGCAGAATAAGCATCATATATATGATGTGTTTGAACATAACCTAGAATCGCTTGATTTTGGCGCTAGAAAGGGTTTTAATATGTATGTTAGGCTTGCAGCACTCTTGCATGATATTGGCAAGCCTAAAACAAAGGTAGGCACTGGAGAAGAAGCCACTTTTTATAATCATGAAATAGTGGGCGCTCATATGACTCAGAAAATACTTGAGCGCTTAAAGTTCCCTAAAAAAGATATTGAGAAGATTGTCAATCTTGTAAGATACCATCTTTTCTACTACAATGTAGATGAAGTTACTGAGTCATCAGTAAGAAGATTGGTGAAGAATGTGGGGCTTGAGAATATGGATGATTTAATTAAATTAAGAATGTGCGATAGAATTGGCTCAGGATGCCCTAAGGCAGAGCCTTACAAGTTAAGACATTTACAATATTTAATAGAAAAGGTGTCAAAAGACCCTATATCAGTTAAAATGCTTAAGGTTAATGGAAAGGATGTGATGGATATTTTAGAGATTAAACCCTCTTACAAAATAGGGTTTATACTAGACATACTTTTAGCTGAGGTTTTGGAAGATCCTGGAAAGAATAAAAAGGAGTATTTGAAAAAAAGAATAGAAGAACTAGGAAAAGAAAAGGAGCTTAAAACTATATTTGAGAAAGCAAAAAAAGAGATCAAAACCATTGTTTCAAAAAAAGATAAAATGACAAAAGAGAAGTACTGGCTGGTGTAGTGTTAAAAACACTTCCCCAATTAAAACAAGAGAGAAAATCTCTTGTTTTTTTTNTAAATGTTCTACAGACGCTNTTTNATGTGGACGTAAACTACGTCCANAAGCAAACGAGGNTATATAGACACTAGGTTTGTGCGATTTTCATGTGGACAATTATGCGGACATCATGTGGACGTAGGAAAAGGTCAAAAAGGGGCTTGAGGCTATATAAACATTGGGTTTTCCTATGTTCTACAAGTGGACGTATGTGGACGTATGTGGACACGCATGTGGACGTAAATTATGTCCACAAGCGAACGAGGCTATATAAACATTAGGCTCGTGGGTTTTTTATGTGGACAATTATGTGGACAAATGCGGACATCATGTGGACAAGGAAAATAAAAAAGGGGGCTTGAGGCTATATAAGTACTAGGGTGTGGTGTTCCACAAGTGGACGTATGTGGACATGAATGCGGACACAGTTACGTCCACAAGCGAACGAAGCTATATAGACATTGGGTTTGTGCGATTTTCATGTGGACATAATGTGGACGTATGTGGACATAATCTGGACGTATGTGGACATAATCTGGACGTAAATGTATTAAAAAAGTGGCTTTTTTTAGCAACTCTAGGAAGTCCTTTTTTCATTGCTCAGACTTGAAATTGAAAAGTGCATTTAGGCTCTACAGATAGCGATTAAATTGACCTTTGAGCAGTGCTTTTTTTACTTCACATAGGAAGTCCTTTTTTCATTGCTCAGACTTTGCTAAATTGACCATTTTTTAAATTATGATATTATTAAAAAACATGAAAAAACTATATCACAATATTTCAGAGGAAAACACTGTTAAAATTTTGAATAGTGATTTTAAAATGGGTTTAAAAAAAGAAGAGGTTTTAAAAAGAAAACTTTGTTTTCAGAAGAAAAAAAAGACTAAGTATTTATTTTTAAAACAATTTAAAAGACCTTTGATGTATGTTTTAATGTTTGCAAGTGCGCTTTACTTTTTTTCAGGTGAATACAATAGTTTAAGTGTTGTTGTTTTTGCTATTTTGTTCTATTCCCTCTTTTATTACTCCAAAGAAAAAAGGGTTTTAAATGCTTTTGAAGAAAAAACAAAGGTTTGTGTTTTAAGAGATGGTAGGGAAAAAGAAGTGCTTAAGGATGAGCTTGTTATTGGAGATATAGTGTGTTTAAGGGAGGGAGATGTGATTCCAAGACATGCTAGACTTTTAGAAAGTAATGGTTTAAAGGTGCTGGAATATGAGGAAGATTGGGTTTTAAAAGAAAAGAATACAGGAGTATTAGCAAAGAGAACTCTTCCAAAAAAAAGAGAAAACATTTTGTTTCAGGGTAGTCTTGTTAAGGAAGGAAGTGCTAAAGCTATTGTCTTAGAGGAGGAATTAGAAAAGGAGGGGTTTGTTTTTGAGAGGAAAATGCAAAAGTTGAATTGGGTCTTAGGGATTGTTGTTGTTTTGCTTTGCATATTGATCTTAGCTTTTGCGCTTTTTGTTAGAGGTTTAGATTGTTTTTATAGTGTTGAGATGTGTATGGCTTTGCTTGTTTCTGCTATGCCTGAAATACTTTTTATTAGCTTTATTCTAGCTTTGTTTAAGGAAAGATTGTTAAAAGGTAATGTTTTAATTAAGAATCTTGCTTGTATAGATAAACTAGGGAAAATGTCTGTTCTTTTTTTTAACCTGGATGCAATAGTTAGTGGTAGGGCAAGGTTAAAGCAGATTGTTGCAGAGGATGGGGATTTAGCACTTAAGGTATATGCATTTTGTTTTAATGTGAAACTTCCTAAGAAGTATGATATTGATTTAGATGTTGAGGAGTTGAGACGAGCTCAGGAAAAGGGATATGCTTTGTCTTTAAGAAAGGAGAAGAATGTTAAGACTTTGTATATTTGCGGGACACCTGAACAAGTTTTTTTAAGGTCTAAAAATGCTAAAGAATGGGAAGAAGAGGTTAATAGATTAAGGGAAAAGGGATTAAAGGTTTATGCGGTTGCTTTAAAGGAAATTAAAAGAGTATCTAGAGATTTAAAGGATAGTGCAAAGAATTTTGAGTTTAAGGGCTTGGTTGCGTTTAAGGAGAGTTTAAGGGGGGATGTGGTGGAAAGTATTGAAAGTTTGAAAAAGAATGGAATAAGACCAGTTTTAGGCTTAAATGGGGATGATTTATATATTGAGGCTGTGGCTAAAAATATTGGGGTAGAAGTGTCTTCTCAATTTAAGCAGGAAAAAGAGGTTATAGGGGGGATGGGAAGAGGGGATGTTGTATTTAGTTTGGGTTCTCAAAAAGAGGCTTTAAAAGAGACTTCAGACCTTGTTTTAATGGATAATAGTTTGGAGGCTGTTAGTTTAGCAGTTCAGGAGGGAAAAGTTGTTTTAAGTAATTTAAAAAGAGCTTTTAGGTTTTATATCTTAAATATGTTTGTTTTTATTGGTTTAATGGGGGTTTCTTTTGTTTTTAATTTACCTTTTCCTATTTTAGCGATACATATTTTCTTAATTAGTATTATTAAGAGTATTTTCTTATATTATTTTGCTTTTGAGAAGAAGGTGTGTAATTCTTTTTTGTTTCCCTATGCGTTTCTTTTAGGGGTTTTTTTAATTCCTAATTTTGCAAGCCTTTTAATTGTTTTAATTCTTATTGTAGATAAGGTGTGTATAAGTAGGTTGAAAGCTTGTTGATAAGAAAGGGGGGTGGATTTTATCCTAGTTTTATACATATTTTTTAAAGATTTTATACAGGGGTGAAAGCTTATTTATTAAAAGAAAGTTTGAGGTTATCCACATATCCACACTATTAATAATAATGATAATAATTTAATTATATTATTATTGATTTAAAAATTTAAAGATGGTATAAAAAACATAATGAATTTTTACACCCTTGTTATATTATCATATTTATTAGGATCAATCCCTTTTGGATACTTGATTCCTAAGTTTAAGAATGTAGATATTAGGAGGGTAGGAAGTAAAGGAACAGGAGCAACTAATGTTTCTCGGGCGCTTGGGTTAAAGTATGCGGTATTGGTGG
>JGI24711J26586_10001207_pt1 | contig 20107 bp, 13 predicted proteins | sample BioPla3DNA1_FD_26586 | JGI IMG/M metagenome (IMG submission 26586)
TTAATAGAAAAACTTGACTATATAAAAGCATTAGGATTTACAGCAATATGGATTACACCACCTGTGCTAAATAGAAATTACTATGATTACCATGGATATCACGCATGGGATATGACTAGAATAGATGGTAGATTAGAATCACCTGGTGCAACATATCAAGATTTAATAAATGAGATTCATCAAAGAGATATGAAAATTATGCAAGATATAGTATTAAATCATAGTGGAAGATATGGATTGAAAGGGCAATGTGAAGTAAAATATTGGGGAGATAGAGATGACCCAGAGTGGGGGAAAGATAGTGAAATAAACTATTACGATGAATATAATCCTAATTTTGAATACGATGGAGTATCAATAGAACCAAAATCAGGTAAAAGCTGGTATAATGGGGATCTATGGCAGAAAGAGAAACCAGAATTTCCTTGGGAAGCTGCAGATGAATATTATTGGTGGAATGGGCAAAGTTATAGTCATAAAGATGATCTAGATAATCTTTGGGGAGTCCCAAGTCCATATGTATCTGCAGAAAATTATAGAGTATACCATTTCCAATGGCCAGGAATGTATGAATCACAATTTACTTTATTAGATCCAGATTGGTTTCATAGATTTTNGNTAAAAAANTGGGANGACTATTCTTGCCAACTAGGTACAATTCATGAGGATTGCCTTGACTTAAATACAGAGTCAAAAGTTGTACAAGATTATTTAATAGATGCGTTTGGAAATTACATCAGAATGGGAGTAGATGCATTTAGAGTAGATACAGTGAAACATATATCAAGAAATACATTTAATAGAAGATTTAATCCAGCATTTCATGAGATTGCAAAACAATCTGGTAATAATGGATTCTATATGGCAGGGGAAGTTTGTGTACGTGATCATGGAGTATGGAATAAAGGGAATCCGGCTTTATCACAACCATTCTATACATGGAAAGAGAGAAGTACTTTTGATAGTGATGACTTAATCGCAGCAAAAGAGGCATATGACTACGAAACAGGGCGTGGTGCAGCTGATCAACCTACAAGTGATAACCATTTATTATTAGGGAATACATATAGAGAACCAGATTATTCAAAACATTCTGGATTAGATGTAATTGACTTTAGAATGCATTGGAACTTTGCAAATGCAAATACAGCATTTGGGGTAAGAGATGGAGATAAATATACAAATGATGCTACTTGGAATCTAACATATGTAGAATCACATGACTATAGTCCGTTAGAAGTGGGAAATAGTCTTTATGCTAGAATGTCAGATGCTGATACAATGGCAGAAAACTGGAGTTTAATGTTTACTTGGAGAGGAATACCAACAATATTATATGGAAATGAGATACTATTTAAAGCAGGGGAGATAATAGACGAAGGGCCTAATAGACCATTAGAAGAGTCAGGAAGAGCGTATTTCGGGCCACATTTAGAAGGTAATGTAGAGGTATCAGATTTCGGAGTTTACAAAAATGCAACAGGTGAGATGGCAAATACACTTAATCACCCATTGGCACAACATTTAATAAGATTAAATAGAATAAGACATAATATACCAGCGTTACAAAAAGGGCAATATTCCACAGAAGGGATATCAGGGGATATGGCATTTAAACGAAGATTTACAGATGAAAAAACAAATGTAGATAGCTTTGTACTTGTAACAATATCAGGAGATGCTGTATTTACAGGTATACCAAATGGAAATTATATTGATGCAATAACTGGTGATGAAAAAGTAGTTTCAGATGGAAAAATCACAATAAATTGTAGTGGTAAAGGTAATGCGAGAATATATGTACTAGATTTACCAAATAATCCAGCTCCAGGGAAAATTGGGGAAACAGGAAAATATTTAAAATAAATAGGAAATAGAGAAAAAGCAGAGAGAAATCTCTGCTTTTTTACTTAAATATGGAAGTTTTATTTTGAAAATTATAATTTTGTTCCCAATTTTTTAATACTATTTCATTATATTCTTTTACATGATATTTTACTTTGCAAAAATCATATATGTGCGTTTTACTTGAAATATTATAACCGTTTTTAAAAGAAATCTTTTTTTAGCACTAAGCTAATAATTCTAGTCACAGCATTTAATCTATAACTAAATTAATATTTTGATTTTCTATCTCAATATTTTCTATACTTACATTTAATTTTGTACATATTTTGTTAGCAAAAGTTAATATTTTTATTTTGGTGTTTGTATCTACATTTAAATAAGGCGACTTTTAGAAGGTAAAAATATAAACAAAAAGAAAATAAAATTGAAAAAAATAGTAAAATAAGGTATAATTAAATATAATTTATAATTTTTTAAGGAGAAAAATATGAAAAATAAGATTAAATATTTAACAGGATACTATCTTTTGTTGGCAGTGGCAAAAAGTATTAAAATTTTACCTATTAAATTTAGATATAAATTTCTCCATTTTCTAGGTATAATAGCTTATTATACTGTAAAAAAAAGAAGAGATATTACAAAAAAAAATATTAAATTAGCATTTCCTGAATTAAGTAAAAAAGAGATAAATGAGATATCTAAAAAATCTTATATAAATATAACAACAGCTTTTTTTGAAGTGTTTTGGCTTGATGATTTAAAAGCTAATATAATAAATCTAGAAAGTATAGAGAGAGGTTTTAAAAAAGGGAAAGGGATTATACTTATATCTATGCATTATGGAAATTGGGAATATGGTGCATATAAATTAGCAGATATTGGTTTAAAATTTTCAGGAGTTGCCAGAAAACTAAAAAATCCATATGTAAATGACTATATAGATAAGTTAAGAAGTAAAAATGGATTAAAAATAATACCAAAAGGTAATGGAAACAAGCAAATTATCCGTGCATTATTAAAAAATGAAATCTTAGGACTTATATCAGATCAATACTCTAGAGATGTTGAGGTTAAATTTTTTGGAGAATTAACTGGTGCTGTTGAAGGACCTGCTAGACTTGCAAAAAGATATGGTTCAACTATTGTAACAGCATATGCACAAAGGATAAATAATGAACAGTTTGATTTCTATATTTCAGATGAAATTATTCCTGAAGATATTGAAGATACAGAAGAATTTATAAAAGTAAATACTCAAAAAATGATAGAAAACATGGAGGAAATCATAAAAAAAGATCCTACTCAATGGATGTGGCAACATAAAAGATGGAAAAAAACAATTAAATATTAATAAATACTTGAAAAATAAAAATAAAAATGGTACTATAAATAATGATTACTGTACAGAGGAGGTGCAAGTATACTTTATAAAAGAGTATACTAATAAAAATGATAATTGTAACTGGTGCAGCTGGATTTATAGGAAGTTCTGTGGTATGGTATTTAAATTCTATTGGAAAAAAAGATATTATAATTTCAGATAAATTGCGAAATGAGGATAAGTGGTTAAATATAAGAAAAAGAAATTATCTAGATTGGGTTGATAGAGATGAATTATTTTCTTTTATAGAGTCACATAGTAGTAAAATTAATACAATTATTCATATGGGAGCTTGTTCTGCTACCACAGAGAAAGATGGAGATTTCCTAATGAAAAATAATTATGAATATACAAAAAAGCTTTGGGATTATTCAGTGAAGTATGATATTAATTTTATCTATGCATCAAGTGCTGCTACATATGGTGGTGGTGAAAATGGGTATAATGATAAAGAGAGTATAGAACCTCTTCTACCTTTAAATAAATATGGCTATTCTAAGCAAATATTTGATATATGGGCACTTAAACAGGAGAAAACACCTAAAAAGTGGGCTGGACTTAAATTTTTTAATGTATATGGTCCTAATGAATATCATAAAGGTAGAATGGCAAGTGTAGTTTATCATGCATATAACCAAGTTTTATCAAATAGAGAAGTTAAGTTATTTAAATCATACAAAAAAGGCTATGAAGATGGTTTTCAACTTAGAGATTTCGTATATGTGAAAGATGTCGTGAAAATAATTAACTTTTTCAGAGAAAATAAAGATTATGAAAATGGTATATATAATATCGGAACTGGTGTAGCTGATAGTTTCTACAATTTAGCTAAATATACAATGGAATCAATGGGTAAAGTACCAAATATTAGTTTTATTGATATGCCAGAAGATATTAGAGAAAAATATCAATATTTCACAGAAGCAAAAATGGAAAAATTAAGAAAAAATGGATATAGAGAAAAACTATTTTCCCTTGAAGATGGGATAAGAGATTATGTAGTTAACTATTTATTAAAAGAGGATAAATACTTATAAAGGTTGTGGATAGATGTTTGAGATTATAAAATATATATTGCTTGGGATACTACAAGGTATAACTGAATTTTTACCAGTGTCTTCATCAGCTCATCTTACAATGTTACATAAATTTTTAAATGTAAATATGGAAAATGACCTATTTTTCGATATAGTTTTACATTTAGGAACACTAGTAGCAGTACTATTTTTTTATAGAAAAGAGATATATAATATGATAATATCACTTTTTAAATTTTTTAAAACTTATGATAAAAATATAAGTGTAAAAGAAAATATGTATAAAGATAAATACTTTAAATTGGCACTTTTTATTATAATTGCAAGTATACCTACAGCAATTATAGGACTTACACTAAAAGATAATGTTGAAAAGTTATCAAAAAATATGCTAATAGTAGGAGGATTTTTAATAATTACGTCTATTTTATTAGTGTTATATGAGCTTAAAAAAAATAGTACACGAGATATAGAAAGTTTAAATATAATAGATGCTATTATAATAGGGATAACACAGGGATTTGCAGTTTTTCCAGGAATATCAAGGTCTGGAAGTACAATTTCAATAGCAAAACTATTGGGAATCAATAAAGAATTAGCTGCGAATTTCTCTTTTTTAATATCTATACCTGCTATATTAGGTGCGTTTGTATTACATTTAAAAGATGTAATTAAATATAATATACATATTGATCTTGTAGTTTTTTTTATAGGTTTTTTAACAAGTTTTATAGTAGGATATTTTAGTTTGCGATTTTTAATCTGGATTATAAAAAAAGCAAATTTAAAATTTTTCGCTATATACTGCTTTACAGTGGGAATTATATTAATTATTTATAATCAATTTATAATTTAAGGAGTGTGAAAAATGGAAATAAGAGAAATACTAGAACAAGCTAAAGAGCAAGGTGCGTCGGATATTCATATTGTAGTGGGGAAAGCTCCATTAATAAGAGTGCATGGAATAATAAAAGAATTAGAAGCGGAAAAACTTATGCCACATGATGCACAACAATTAATTTACTCAATATTAAATGATGAACAGCAAAGAAAATTTGAAGAAACAAAAGAGCTAGACTTTTCATTTGGTATTAACAACTTAGGTAGATATAGAGCAAACGTACATATGCAAAGAGGGACAGTTGCAGCAGCGCTTAGAACAATAAGTACAGAGATACCAGATATTAGAAAACTCGGATTACCTCAAAGTGTATTAAACTTCACAGATTATAAACATGGGTTAGTACTAGTTACAGGACCAACAGGAAGTGGGAAAAGTACGACTCTAGCATCTATGATTAATACTATTAATCAAACAAGAGCAGAACATATAATTACAGTAGAAGATCCAATAGAGCATTTACATAGACATAAAAAAAGTATAATAGAACAAAGAGAATTAGGGACAGATACAGAAAGCTTTATTGCGGCTCTTAAATATGTACTAAGACAAGATCCNGATGTAATTCTAATTGGAGAATTACGGGACTTAGAGACAATAGAATCTGCATTAACTGCAGCAGAAACAGGTCACTTAGTATTTGCTACACTACATACCAATGATGCTGCACAAACAATAGATAGAATTGTTGACGTTTTCCCAACAAGTCAACAATCACAAATTAGATTGCAACTATCAAACGTATTAAGAGGTGTAATTTCACAACAACTGATTACTACTGCAGATGGCAGAAGCAGAGTACTTGCTTGCGAAATATTAGTAAATACTCCAGCAGTTGCAAACCTTATTAGGGAAGCTAAAACACATCAAATCTATTCTATGATAGAGACTGGAACTAAGTTTGGTATGAGAAGTATGGATTCTTCATTAAAAGAACTATATGAAAAAAGATATATATCATTTGATGAAATGTCAAAACGTTTAAGAAATGCAGATTTTAATTAAAATAAAAAGGCAGGCCATTGGCTTGCCTTAACTTATAAAATTGAGGTGGTATATATGCCAATATATAAATATAAGGCAAGAGATAGAGATGGGTTAGCTATAACAGGAGAATTGGATATTGAAAACCAGGATATTTTAGCTAGAAAACTAGATGAAATGGGTTATATCTTAATATCAGCTGAAGAAGCGGAAGAAGAAAAATCAAATGATATATTTGCTAAATTTAAAAAAGTAAAATCAAAACAATTAGTAGAATTTTCTGTACAAATGTCTACTCTTATAGACGCAGGGATCACTTTAGTAGGTGCGCTGGAGGTGATGGAAGATCAGCAAGAAGACATTTTATTTAAAAAAATAATACGAAATATAAGAAAAGATATACTTGCAGGGATTACATTCTCACAAGCTCTTGAGAAGGAACCTAAAGCTTTTAGTAAATTTTATTGTAGTATGATAAAAGCAGGTGAAGCATCAGGGCAACTAGATATGATATTAAACAATCTAGCTAAATTTCTTGAAAATGAGGAATCAAATAAATCAAAAGTAAAAGCAGCGCTTGTATATCCTGCTACAATGCTATTTGTATCAATTGCAGTTGTAATATTTTTAATGACACAAATTCTACCTAAATTTGAGATGATTTTTTCTGGTTCTGGAATAGAATTACCGTTACCTACAAAAATTGTCTTGGGAATTTCTCGTTTTATGCAAGATTACTGGATGTATTTATTAGGAGGAACTATTGCATTAATTGTTGGATTTGTAGTATATACGAAAGATGGTAAAGGTAGATATTATTTTGATAAATTTAAATTTAAAATACCAATATTTGGTGTACTTATAAAAAAAGTTGCAATTTCAAGATTTTCGAGAACACTTGGAATACTTATTGGTAGTAGTGTACCTATACTTAATTCTTTAGAAATAGTAAAAGATACTGTAGGGAATATGGCTGTGGCAGTAGTTGTAGAGAATATAAAAAATACTGTAAGAGAAGGGGGAATAATATCAGAACAAATTGAACTTAGTGGACTATTTCCAATTATGGTATCAAAGATGGTATCTGTAGGTGAAGCAAGTGGAACATTAGAGGGGATGCTTTTAAAAGTAGCTGATTTCTATGATGATGAAGTGGAAATTGAAATTAAGGCATTAACCTCTGTAATAGAGCCTATTATGATTGTTGCCATGGGATTAATAATAGGGGTAATTGTATTATCAGTAATGTTACCTATGTTTGATATGATGAAATTGGCAAAATAGCTGATTTTTTATTAAAAAATATAAAATTATTACTTGAATTTATCTTTTTTTTATGATACCATGAATTAATAAAAGTTAATAAACTATCAAAGATAAATGAGATTAATAGAAATATTTTAGGAGAAAAAAATGATAACTATAAATGATATAATAAATAAAAAAAATAAAGAAAAAATAACTATGTTAACTGCCTATGATTATCAAATGGGAAAATTAGCAGATGAATCAGGTATAGATATTGTACTAGTTGGCGACTCATTAGGTATGGTAGTATTAGGATATGAAACAACATTAGAGGTAACTATAGATAATATGATATATCATTCAAAGGCAGTTAAAAAAGGGCTTAAAAACAGTTTCTTATTAGTAGATATGCCATTTTTATCATATAATGTAGATATAAAAGATTCAATATATAACGCTGGGCAACTTGTTACAAAGGGATTTGCACAAGGGGTAAAAATCGAAGGTGGAAAACGAACTATTGAGACAGTACAAAAAATTGTCGAGATGGAAATTCCGGTAGCTGGTCATCTTGGTCTTACTCCACAATCTGTAAATAGAATGGGTGGATTTAAGATGCAAGGTAAACTTAAAGAAGACGCAATAAATATGATAGAGGACGCAATAGCACTTGAAAAAGCAGGTGCTTTTTGTATTGTTTTAGAAGGGATACCTGAAAATCTTGGTAAAAAAATAACAGAATCAGTATCTATACCAACTATTGGAATTGGTGCTGGTAGATATACCGATGGACAAGTCCTTGTAAATTATGATATGCTTGGATTTAATGAGAAAGTACCTAAATTTGTAAAAAAATACACTAATAGTAAAAATATACTGGGCGATGCAATTAAAAGTTATATAGATGAAGTAAAAAACGGAACTTTTCCAAATGATGACTATAAATATAATGTGGATTCTGATATATAAATTTAAATGAAATTAAGGGGGTGAATATGCTAGCAAAACTATTTTTAAATAGAGTGTTGGCATAAATTATGAAAATATCTGAATTATTTAAAATAGCAATTGAAGCTGGTATAGAAAATGACCCTTCAAAAGAGAAAATAGATGAGATAATTAAAAATAAAACTGAAAAATATAATAATGATAAATATAAAAAATATTTATTAAATGAATATGAATATAATCCGTATATTGATTCAAATCTATTTTTTAATGATGATAATCTTGATATAAAAAACATTGCAATTGGGATAGATGTGGAAACACCGGAATTATTACTAGTCGATAGAATGAGAGAACGTGGTGAAAAAATAGACCTTGTAATTGGGCATCATCCTGAAGGGAAATCAATNTTTGGTTTAAATAAGATGATAAGTATACAGGAGGAATTATTAATAAGTTATGGGATTGGTGTAAGTAATGCTGAAAAAATCATGAGTGAATCGGTAGATAAATATGAGAAATCACTTAGAGGACTTAATTATAATAGAGCGGTAGATGCAGCTAAAATTTTAAATATCCCTTTTATAAATCTACATACTCCAGCAGATAATATGGTTCACATGTTTTTAGTGAATTTATTTGAAAAAAACANACCATATAAATTAGAAAATATAATTGAGATATTAATGAATGAGAAAGAATATCAGTATGCTTATGCAAATAATAATGGCCCAATAATTCTAAATGGAAGTGAAAATAGTAGAGCTGGTAAAATATATGTAGATGTAACTGGCGGTGTNGAAGCAAGNGATAAAATATATGAAGAGCTTAAAAATAAAGGTGTAGATACATTGGTCGGGATGCACATGTCAGAATCGCACTTAAAAAAAGCAAAAGAATTTAATATTAATGTTGTTATTGCAGGGCATATGTCGAGTGATACAATTGGGATGAATCTTTTAATAGATGAAATAGAAAAAAAAGAAAAATTTGAAAAAATATATAATCTATCAGGTTTTGTTAGAAATAAAAGAAACTAAAAAAGGAGAGTAGTACATATGCTTAGAAAGATATTTGGAAGTAAAAATGATCGTGAAATAAAAAGAATAAGAAAAATAGTTGAGAAAGTAAATGCGCTTGAAGAAATATATTCTAGTTTAAGTGACGATGAACTTAGAAAGAAAACATTAGAATTTAAAGAATACTTAAGTAAAAACGAAGATTATGATAATATCTTAGTTGAAGCATTTGCAGTGGTAAGAGAAGCAGGTAAAAGAGTATTAAACATGAGACATTATGATGTTCAATTAATAGGTGGAGTTATATTACACGAGGGTAAAATAGCAGAGATGAAAACAGGAGAAGGGAAAACTCTTGTTGCAACAACAGCAGTTTATTTAAACGCATTAAGTGGACGTGGTGTTCACGTTATTACAGTAAATGACTATCTTGCTGAAAGAGATAGAAACTGGATGGGAAGAATATATGAGTTCTTAGGTTTAACAGTTGGTGTAATTCTAAACGGTATGGAAAATGAAGAGCGTAAAGCAGCATATAATTGTGACATAACTTACGGGACAAATAATGAATTTGGTTTTGATTATTTAAGAGACAATATGGTTATATCTATGGATGAAAAAGTACAAAGAGAATTAAACTATGCAATTGTCGATGAGGTCGACTCAATATTAATAGATGAAGCAAGAACTCCTCTAATTATATCTGGTCCTGCTGAAGACACAACTAAATGGTATAAAATATTCTCTGATATAGCATTATCATTACAAAGATGTAAATATTCCGAAGGGATAAAAGATAGAAAAAATAACCCTCTTGATATGAGTAAAGTGAAAGATTATGAAGTAGATGAAGAGGGGCATTCTGTAACTGTAACAGAAAATGGTATTAAAAAAGTGGAACAATTGCTAAAAATAGACAATTTATATGCACCAGAAAACGTAGAGTTAACACACTATTTAACACAAGCATTAAGAGCAAAAGAACTGTTTAATAAAGATAAAGAATATGTTGTAATTGATGAGGAAGTTGTAATTGTAGACGAATTTACAGGAAGACTTATGAAAGGGAGAAGATATTCTGATGGATTACATCAAGCTATAGAAGCTAAAGAGAAACTGCATGTAGCTGGCGAAAATCAAACTTTAGCAACTATTACATTACAAAATTATTTTAGAATGTATAATAAATTAGCTGGAATGACAGGGACTGCAGAGACTGAAGCAACTGAATTTATGCATATATATAAATTACCAGTTAGAATAATCCCTACAAATAGAAATATTCAAAGAGTAGATAAACCTGATTTAATATATAAAACTGCTAAAATAAAAATAGATGCAATTGTAAAAAAAATAGAAGAACTATATAAAAAAGGGCAACCAGTATTAGTAGGTACAGCATCAATAGGAAGTTCTGAATTATTATCAGAAGTTCTTAAATCAAAACAGATAAAGCATAATGTATTAAACGCTAAATATCATGAAAAAGAGGCTGAAATTGTAGCACAAGCAGGAAGATATAACGCAGTTACAATTGCAACTAATATGGCTGGAAGAGGAACCGATATTATTTTAGGTGGGAATCCTGAATTCCTTACAAAATTAGAGGTAAGTGAAGACGACCCAAATTACGAGTCAATTTTAAAATCTTATGTAAAAAAATGTGAAGATGAAAAAAATAAAGTATTAGAATTAGGTGGATTATATATTATAGGTACAGAAAGACACGAAAGTAGACGTATAGACAATCAGCTAAGAGGACGTGCTGGTAGACAAGGTGACCCAGGGGTATCAGAATTTTATCTATCATTAGAAGATGACCTACTTAGATTATTCGGGACAGATAGAATAAAAGGGATGCTAGAAAGATTAGGATTTGACGATAGCGAACCAATTACCCATGGACTTGTAACAAAAAGTATTGAAGGTGCACAAAGAAAAGTGGAAGGGCGTAACTTCTCAATTAGAAAACAATTGCTAGAATATGATGATGTTATGAATAAACAAAGAGGTATTATTTACGAACAAAGAAATAGAGTTCTGGAAAAAGATTGCCTAAAAGAGGAACTTATGATTATGCTTAAATCTGTAATCTCTAAAGAGGTAGATAATAGAGTAACAACAGATGATGAAACTGGTAAATGGATTGTATATGATTACATAGAAACAATAAAAGAACTGTATAATTTAGAATTAAATGAAGAAACTCTAATAAAAATGGATAGTATCGATGAGATAAAAAATCATTCTTTCCTATTACTTTCTAAATTATATGACGAACGAGAGGAAGAAATAGGTAAAGAGGTATTAAAAAGAATTGAAAAATATATATTATTAGAAATAGTAGATAATAGATGGAAAGAAAATCTTAAAACACTTGACTCGTTAAGAGAGGGGATCCATTTAAGAGCATATGGACAGAAAGATCCAGTTGTAGAATATAAAACATTATCAGTGGAAATATATGTAGATATGATTGAAACTATTAAAAGGGAATCAACTTCATTTTTATTTAAATTACAGGTAAAAAGAGAAGGTGACGTTAAATTAAAAGAGAGAAAAGAAGTTCCTATGTTTTATAATAATGTAGATGAGGAAAATACAGGGAAACAAAAGCCTATGAAAAATATAAACAAAATAGGAAGAAATGATCCTTGTAATTGTGGAAGTGGTAAAAAGTACAAACATTGTTGTGGAAGATAATATAACTTTAAAATAAAAAGGGTTTCTTACCCTTTTTATTTTTTTAATAGAAGGAGAATGAATATGATTGATTTACATATACATAGTAGATATTCTGATGGGACAAATACAATAGATGAAATTGTAAGAATGGCAAAACAAAAAAATATAAAGGCGTTATCTTTAACTGATCATGATAATATAAATGGACTAGACGAGATGAAAATTAGCTGTGAAAAAGAGAATATTGAGTGTATAGCAGGTATAGAATTTTCAACAGAATATTATGGTGTAGAGGTCCATATTTTAGGGTATTTTCTAGATACAAGAGATAATAATTTACTTGAAAAACTAAATTATCTTAAGAGTGAAAGGGAAGAACGAACAAAGGAGCTATTGGAAAAACTAAAAAAATATAAGATAAATCTCTCTTATGAAGAGGTAAAATCTGTCGCAACAAGTGATATAATAAGTAGAAGTCATATTGCTCTATTAATGTTACAAAAAGGATATGTTTACTCAATAAAAGAAGCTTTTATAAACTATATTGGTACAGGTGGTGCAGCTTATATCCCTAAAAAAGATGTAGATACACTAGGGATAATCTCACTTTTAAACGAAAATAAAGCATTGTCATTTTTAGCACATCCCAAATTTATAAAGGTAGGGGAAGGTAAACTTTTAAAGATGATAGATGAGTTTAAAGATATGGGACTAGATGGAATAGAGACAAATTACTCTGCTTTCACAGAAAAATATAAAAACTATTATAAAAATATTGCAAAAGAAAAAAAACTTTTAATAAGTGGTGGATCTGATTTTCATGGTGACATTAGAAATAATATTGAGATTGGTGACGGGAATGCATATTATGAGATGATAACACATATGAAAAATCATCTTCTATATAAATATGGAAAGGTAGTTGATTAATATAATTCAGTCTAATTTTGAAATTAGCGAAAATAATTTAAATGAATTTTTTAGAATATTATTACCAGATATAGAATATAATTTATTAAAAGTAGAAATATTGGAAGAAACTAAAGAGAATATTAAAATATTGATTGATTTAGATAATAAAATTGAGATAATATTATATGAAAATATTCTAGATAAATTAGATGATTTAAAGGTAATAATGATAAAAATAGGATTACTTAAATTGTTTGGTAAAACATATAGTTGGGGTTCGCTTACAGGGATGAGACCAATTAAATTGATACGTAAAATGAGAAATAAAATGGAATATAACGAGATATATAGACATTTAATAGATCTGTTTATGTTAGAACAAGATAAAGCAAATTTACTTTTAGCAGTTGCAAAAAATAGTGAGATAGAAATTTCTAATAATCAAATAAATATATATATTGGGATACCATTTTGCCCGACAAAATGCACATATTGTTCATTTGCGTCATATACAATAAGTGGAAAGTATATCGATATATATAGAAAATTTATTGATTTGTTAATAGAAGAGATAATAGTAATGGGAGATTTTATTAAGAAAAATAATCTAATAGTAGATAGTATCTATATTGGTGGAGGAACACCAACTATATTAAATGAGATTGATTTGGATAAAATACTACTAACTATAAATAATAATATAGATAGAAAAAATTTAAGGGAATATACAGTTGAAGCAGGAAGAATTGATACACTTACAGAAAAAAAACTAGATATAATAAAAAAATATAATATAGATAGGATAAGTCTTAACCCTCAAACTTTTAATCTAAATACATTAAAATTAGTAAATCGTGAATGGGATCAAGATAAATTTAATAAATTATATAATTATAGTAAAAAACTTGGTTTAACAATTAATATGGACTTTATAATTGGACTTCCTAATGAAACAACAGAGGATATAATATCTACATTTAATAAATTATTAGATTACAATATAGAAAATTTAACAATTCATGTATTAGCAATAAAAAAAGCATCTAATCTATTTAAAAATCAATATAAAAGTGAAAACTTTATAGATTATAAAAAAATCCAAAATAAAATAGATATATATTTAAATAAATATAATTTAGAACCATATTATCTATATAGACAGAAAAATAGTTTGGAAATTGGTGAAAATGTTGGATATGCAAAAAAAGGTTATGAATCGAGATTTAATATATTTATGATAGAGGAGAGTCAAAATACAATAGGTATTGGAGGAGGCGCAATTACTAAATTTTTTAAAAATGGAGAGTTAATTAGAATTGTAAATCCAAAAGATCCAAGTGTATATGTATTAGAATTTGAAAAAAGATTAGAAGAAAAAATTGATAAGCTAAATAAAATATGAAGGTAAAAATATAAATATACAAAATTAAACCTAAATATAGAAAAACTTAGATANAATAATGTAGTTAATATACTTGAATTTATACTAGATTAAAATACTTTTAAGCAAAAACATTATTTTAACTAAGCAAAGACATGGATGAAGTGCAGAAATTAGAATTTAGAGCTTAGAAAAATGAAATTAAAAAATAGAGACAGTATAATTAATAAAACGCACATGTATGATTTTTTTTTGTAAATAAATCTTTACTTTAGAAAAAATAATAAGATTTTAAATGTTTTATTTTTTTAAAGAAAATTATATATTTATAAATGGTATTTATAATAGAATCTAAATAAAAAAAACGTCTAAATATTTAGACGTTTTTTTATGGATTAGGTTATTTTGGGGAGTAACCTTGTTATCCAGAGCTAATCTTTATAATTATCGGAAGAAATTTAATTTACTTTAATATAATTTATTTAAATAGAACTAATCATATTTTGTTAAATTTATTGACTTTTTTGTCGATAATAATTAAGCCCATTAAAAACAAAAGGAGGAATTAAAATGCATTTTAAACTTAAGATGTATCTATTTTTGTACGTATTATTATTTGTATTTCTTGGATGTTCTCCAGGTAAAGAATATAAAGAGGATGATAGAAAAATAGAAAATGTAATTAAAAGTGTAAGCAAAATATCAGAAAATTCTATTGAATTTATGATAAATACCACAGAGGATGACATAAAAAGAACGTATACTCTGATAAAAGATGAAAATATAATAGAAAGTAATATAGTATTTGAGGAAAAAATACTAATATTAAATGAATTAGAACAAGGGGACTATACAATATTATTTAAAATTTTTAGTAAAAATAATATTTATAGAACTTTACCTTATGAATTTAATATTGATAAATTGAATAAAAAAGCTGTAATTAAAGATGTAGAGATGATAAAAAAAGACGATAATGCAAATCTAAAAATATATATAAAAAATAAAGAAAATCAAGAAATTTATCTAAAAGAATTAACTGTAAATCTTTTTAATGTAGAAGGTGAAAATGTAAATTCTAAATTCCAAACTTTATCTAATTTTGTACCAACATTACTAAAAGAGAATGAGGAAAAAATCGTAGAGATGGAATATAAAATACTAGATAATTCAATAAACACAGTATTTATAGAGATAAACATAGATGGATATACTGAAAATGAAAGAAAAATGGTTAAATTAATTAGTGATAAAAGATATAGTAAATTTGTAAAAGCTGAAGATATTAAAATTAATTTAATAAACTCATATGATAATTTAATGGAAAATGAGAAAACAGAAATTGCTTTTAATATAAAAGGGATGAAAAAAGGTAAAATTAATGTGTATTATGGAAATTATATTAAAGAATATAGTTTTTCTGAAAATGAGATATTGTTATTTGATTTTATAGCTGAAAAAAATATTAAAAATATTTATTTCAAAATAGAGGAATTAAATTATAATGTGGTAAAGAATATAAATATAGTAGAAAAAAGAAATATACAATTAGGTGTAAAAGATACAGCAAAAATAAATGAAAGAGTTGAAGTAAAAATTTTAAATGGAGATAATCTTAATAAAGATGATTTCTTTATAAAATGTGATACAAATTTTATATTAGAAAATATAGATGAAAATAACATTTATATTTTTAAACCAAAAAATAGTGGAATTTTTAACATAAGCCTATATTATAAAAATGAATTTATATGTGAAAGAACAATTAAAATTGTAGAAGAAGAAAATATTAAATTAGATGAGATTAAAATAGTGGAAAATATGGGGAAGATCTCTATTAAAGGGGTAATTAAAGTAAAAAATCAAAATATATTTAGATTAAAAGATATTAAATCAGAAGGGATTAATATAAATAAGATAAATGACTGTGATTATGAAGTTCTATCTAAAATAAAAGGTGAAGTTAACATAAATATTGAAGGATCTTTAATTGAAAATAGTGATTTTATAATAACTTTATGTTTTGAAGAATTAGAAACTTTTAAAATCCATAAAATAGAGATTAAAAATAGGTAAAAATAATTAAATAATTAAATAAAAACAAAAAAAATATATAAAAAAATTGACAAATAATGAAATATAGATTATAATTAGAATATATGGTATTTAAATGATTAAAAAATGAACAAAAAAGATAAAAAAATAAACGATAAGTTATTAAAAGGAGGAAAATTTTATGAAAAAATTTTTATTATTATCAACATTAGTAGCTGGGTTATTAGTAGCAGGAGGATGTGGAGCAGAAAAAACAGCTTCTACAGTTACAAAAGCTGAAAGTTCTTCAGTAGCAACTACAAGTAGTGCAAGTTCTTCTGGTACAGTAATATTTGAAATNGCAGATAAAGTAGGAGACGACAACGGTCCTGGTGTATATACATACCCTACAGACAGAGTGTTTAAACCTGGTTCATTTGACCTTACAAATTTCAAACTTACTGACGCAGGATCAACTTATGACTTTGAATTTACTATACCAATTGATTTTAAAAACGATTGGAAAAATGCTGGTGGATGGGACGTTCAAATGTTTGACGTATACATGAACCTTGGAACAGGAACTNACGAAGTTACTGTAAGTGGAAGAAATGTTAAAATTGCTGAAAAATGGGATGTAGCTCTTGTTGTTGGACCTGCAAAAGGCGACAGAATGAGAAAAGAGATCGATGATAAAAATACAGACGTTGCAGATGATGTATCGGATTTTGAAGATATTGCAGACAATGTGTATATTCCTGACGCTATAGCAATAGCAGGAAATAAATTAACAGCTAAAATTGATAAAGCAAAAATAGGAGATTTATCTAAAATGACTGGAATACAAGTATTTGTATTAAGTTCAGAAGGATATCCTACAAAAATAGATACTTATAATAGAGTAGTTAATGAATTCTCAGCTCAATGGAGATTTGGTGGAGGTTCAGATTATGATGGAGACCCTAACGTAATTGATATTTTAGGAGATAACGATGCATTAGGAAACTACAAATCAGATGAAGGTGTTGCAGAATTCGCAACAGTTAACTTAATTCCTGTAAAATAATTGATTTAAAATAATATAGCCGGGGCAATATGTCTCGGCTATAATAATGTTTATATATAAAAATGGAGGACTTAAATGAAGAAATTAGTCAAACTACTAATATTAATAATGTTATTATTAATTATATCATCATGTAAAGCAGCAATTCCAAAAAATTATAAACCAAAAACCTCTATAAAAAATGATGGTCATATAGACAAGGATAAAATTTTGCATATAAATGAATATGACTTTTTTGTAAATGGTATCGATAATTACAGAATTATTCTTAAAACAGAAAAAAATGATGTAGAAAAAGCATTTATTTTTTACAAAGATAATGAAAAAAAAGAGATGCAAAGTATTGGAGAAAATAATATGTATAGTTTTTTCTCAGTTGATTTAGAAATTAAAGAGGAAGATTTTTCATATTATTTCAGTATAATTGACGGAAAAACAGAAATTTATTATGGTAGTAATGGTGTAAAAAATAAATCTGAAATAGATAGATTTGAAAAAAATATCGAGAATATTAATTATAATTATAAAAAAGATAATATAAATATTGTTTATAAAATATTTATTGATTCATATTATAATGGTAAAGTTGAAAATGATCCTCAATTTAATGAATTTGGACCTAGTTATTTTTTATTTAATGAAGAAAAAAATATTATTCCATATGTGGATGTCAATAAATTTGCAAATACTGAGAGTAAAAGCTATGGATACTTTAATATAAGAGATAGGAAAAAAAACTGGTATGAATATGATAAATGGGAGGAATTAGCAAATAAAGAGATTAAATGGGACATAAAAAACAGTCGTCATTTTGGCGGTGATATACAAGGGATAGTAGAAAAAATACCGTACCTAATTGATAAAAAAATAGACACAATTTGGATTAACCCACCATTTTTTTCCTATTCAAATCATAAATATAATATTATTGATTATAGACATATTTCACCAGACTTTGCTACTACAGTTCAAGTAGGAGATATTGATAAAGATAAATATAAAGATGATAAAATAAAAATATATTCAAAAGAAAATGCTAAAGAATATGAACTATTATTATTTAATACTAATGAAAATAAAAACGGTTTATCTGAATCAATTGATGAAAAAACATGGCTTTTTACTGAATCGGATATAGAATTTATAGAATTTATAAATAAATTGCATGAAAATAATATTAAAATAATTGTAGATTTACCAATAAATTATACATCAAAGCATTTCTTTGCATTTTATGATGCAATTGTAAATGGACCTACATCTAAATATGCAAAATGGTATAAATTTTCTGACTGGGAAAAAACAGATAATTATAGTGGTTTAAATTTATCAACGTGGAATCCTCCGGTTAAATATAGTGGTAAAGCAAAAATAGGTGTATATCAAAATGGTGATGAGATACTGCGTACTAAATGGGTGTCAATACCGAAAGATGCTACATATGAAGAAAAACTTGAGATTTTTAATTGGAATATAGAGAATATTGATTATGAATGTTGGATGGGTAGTAAAGAGTTACCTATACTAAATTACAAAGAAAAATCTGTAAGAGAATTTATTAAACAATCAACATTAAAATGGGTAAAAGGTATAGGAAATAGCGGGATAGATGGCTATAGAATAGACGATATATTAAGTGTAAATTTAGATTTTCTTTTAGAATTAGAAGCAGAATATAAAAAATATAATGAAAATTTTATTGTTATTGGAGATATATGGAAAAATCAATTAAAAGATAGAAACAAGTATAATATTGATTATACTACAATTTATGAGTTAAATAAGATGTTTATTGATTGGCTGATAAATGAAAATGAAAAATTTACAATAACTTTAAGTGATTTTATAAATAATCAGTATTTATTTTATAAAAGTATACCAAATAATTATGTAGAAACAACATTAAATATGATAGATGGATTTAATACTGATAGGATGCTTTCTATGCTTATAAATGGAGATAGAGATTTCGATACAAAAAATAGTAATACAGAGAGCAATTATTTACTAATTAATCCAGAGATTTACGATAATAAAATTGTAAATAAATATGAAAAATTGTTAGTATTTCAGTTTTTTAATATTGGAGTGCCTGTAGTATACTATGGTACAGAGGTTGGAATGTGGGGTGGAGATGCCCCTGATAGTAGAAAGCCTATGTTTTGGGAAAATGAACCACATGAGAAAGAATCTGATAAAATAAGTAAATATAANTTNTTATTAGATGAATTTGGTCAGAATAAAGAGATGATAATAGATGAGGCAAATAAAACTTTGTATTATCCTGTGGAAAAAAACTATGATATTGTAAAATCATATGATAAAATAGTAAAAGCTTATTCAGAGGATAAAGAACTTTTTAAGTATGGAACAATTAAATATTATGATATTATCAACGATAATTGCATTATATTTGAAAGAGTATATGAAAATAGAAAAGCAATCGTAGTTATAAATAAAAATTCAGAGGAAACAAAACTTGTTATACCATATAAAACTAGAGATAAATTTGTAGATATTTTATCAGAAAAAAAAGTAACATACGATGTAATTGATGAAAAAATCGAGATTAATTTAAGAGATATGGAAAATTATATATTATATAAAAAATAAATAGGAGGAATGATAAAAAAATGGGGAAAAAACTATATTTAATTACAATT
>JGI24711J26586_10001221_pt1 | contig 19973 bp, 16 predicted proteins | sample BioPla3DNA1_FD_26586 | JGI IMG/M metagenome (IMG submission 26586)
AAAGACTTGTCTTTTTGAAAATTAGTTATAAGATATATTTAATTCATACATAAATTTTAAATATAAAAAAAGACCCCTTAAAAAATACAGGAAGTCTTTTTTAGTATATAATATTAATGTTACAATTTATTATAACTTATAGATCATCTATCATATCTAAAATTCAATCTGCATTCTCTCTTTTTCTCTCCTGCCTTTCTTTTTCCCTAAGTTGCTCCATGTATGCTCATGCTTTAGTAAATTGATGTAATTCAGATTGAATTTTCTCTCTCTGAATACGCTCCACTGAATCATAAAAATCTTGAAATATTGCATTTATCACTGCATCTGGAACTTTTTCCATCTGTGATATTTTATCATAAAGCTCTTGTGCTTGTGTATTTCAACGATCTTTCAAATTCGTAATAATGTTCATAGAGATTTCCAATCTCTCATCATACGATCTTGAACTAAACTCTTTTACTTTTTGGTCTGTTGCCATTGTTAGTATCAAAATTTAAATCGGTTTTTTTAAATAAGTTTTTATATATTCCTGTGTTTCTTTATCCACACCATCCTTCCATATTGGAGTAGCTATATCGTCATACCGTGTAATCTTTCACATATCTAATTTCATAGCATTTAATAATCATGCTAATTTCTTTCATTCCTCGACTGTAAATTTAGCACCACATTCTAGCCACTTTTTTTCTAAGGCTTGTGTTGTAATTTCTTTTGTATCCGCTATTGGCAGCACTGCATTATTCAATTCTAATTGATAGTTATATAACCATTTTCATCATATATTTGCCCTAAAATTTCTTAGAGCCGTTGTAAATTCAATAGCTCATTTATTAGTAAAAACACATGTCTTTTTTAACATATTAAGTGTATTAGCTATATCAGCAAAATTTTTGATTGTTTTACGATTTGTCAAATCTCATTCCATAGGCAATCCATCTTTTCATAAATTTAGTGGAGGAATTTTTAATGCAAATCATGTTAAAGGATATGAATAATATCCACACTTTACAGTTATCTGTCATGTTTTTCGATCATATTCACAATAATTTTGTGAATCAAATTTATCACAACATGGCGTATTAACATCTCATCACCGTGTTGATAATATGACTTTTGACTTATCTGGATCCACCTTAAAAGCTTCTGAAAGAACAGACGATGGGGTATTTCTATCTGATCTGTCCTTATTATTTATAGCTCAAGTATCTTCTACATCTTCTATTTTATCCGCCATCTCTTGTAATATCCATGAAAAATCCCATCATTTTTCTTTTTCTGAACTCTCAACAGGTTTATCTACTGGTTCGTCTACTGGTTCTTTCACTGGTCTATCACCATCACATTCTCTTATAAAACATTTTAATGCCTCTAATGTTTGAGGGCCAAATTTTCCATCTTCAAGGATTTGATTATTCCTAAAAGAAATTCCCTTCTGTGCCAAAGCCTCTTTCAAATTTTGAGAAATACTTAAATTGTTTTTAATTTTTTCATTCAAATAAGCTTGCAATCATTTTACATTATTAGCTTTTATTAAATCAGAGACCTCAGATTTATATGGCTCTGTCAAGAGATTAACACCAGATACAATCTCTTGTTTATCAATAGGGGCAATTTTATCTCTCCGTCCCCATACTTGTAAATCCTCTAAATCAAGCATTTCTACATTTAAAACACCAACTTTTACTGGATTTACCATTTGTTCTGTTTTTGGAAACTCTACCTTTTCTGAATCAACTCTTCTTAAGTCTCCTTCAAATTTCATTTTTAGATCCAACTGATCTTGTTGTTTTGTTTCTAAAGTCATTTTTGTTTAATTAAAGAATAAAAAAGTTTTTTTGACAATTTAATTATACACAAAAAAAAAACTTGTCAAATTTTTGACCACTTTTTTTGCTAGCTCAAAAGTGCAGTTTCAACAAAGATATGAAAAAAGTCGAAAAAAAACAAAAAAAATATTTTTTTTTAGAAAATTTTTTAATCTAAACCAAAAATATTTTTTTATTTCAAAAATATGACAAAATATGTTTTTATTTCAAAAATGTGCCAATATACAAAAATCATCATTTTTCTTAAAGAAATATATATTAGAGCCCTTACTTTAGAAAAAACAATCTCTGATACTTTTATCTTGGAATTTTATTATTTCCAACTTATCATCAATTCAATTATTTTTTAACAATTTTAAGAAATTTTTGAAAACTTTTACAGTAACTTCAGTATCTCACATCGCTCTATGAGCAGAATCATTTACCAATCACATATAATCACAAATACTTCATAAATTTTTTCTATCAAGGTCTGGAAGCAATCTATTTGCCAATTTTCTCGTACATATAACATCATTTTCCAACCAAAATCATTGGCAAGAATAAACACATTCAGAAAGAAATCACAAATCAAAACTAGCATTATGAGCTACAACAATATTATCTTGAATAAAATCTAAAAAGTCTGGCACAACTTCCGATATAGTTGGAGCATCTTTTACCATTTCGTTAGTAATTCCAGTAAGTTTTGTGATCATACTAGGAATATTTCTTTGTGGATTTACAAGTGTATGGAATTTATCCAAAACATTTTCTCCATCAAATTTTATAGCAGCTATTTCTGTAATTTGGTGCTTATATTTTGAAAGTCATGTCGTTTCAATATCCAAAACTACATAATATTTTTTCTTCATTACTCATGCATTTTTTATCTAAATTAATTTATTCTAAATTCTTTAGTAACTCCTCTTTATCGTTCCATTTTCTAGTTCCAAAATTTGTCCATTGGATTGGTTCATGCCCTTTACCAGCTAGCATAACTATATCTCCAGGTTTGGCTATCTTTGTAGCAAACTTGATAGCAAACTCTCTTTCTGGAATTGCAAATAGTTTTTTACTTTCAGAACTATTTGTATCAATATCTTGAATTAATTGCCTTATAATAGCTAATCTATTTTCTGTATCTGGATCATCATCAGTAGCTATCACAATATCAGAATATTTTCGTCATATTTTTCCCATTTCGGGTCTTTTCAATTTATCTCTATTACCTGGTGCTCCAAAAACTAATATCAATCTGTTTTCTCATTTTAGAGAATTTAAAAAAATTAATGTTTTTTCTAAAGCATCAGGGGTATGTGCAAAATCTACAAAATAAGTTATATCATTGTGTACAATCTTTTGCATTCTACCATCCACTCCTGTAAATTCAGATAAAGACTCAACACACTTATTAAAATCTAATCATATTTGCACTCATACACTCAAAGCCGTCAAATAATTATAAACATTATATTCTCATAAGATTTGACAAGTAGTAGGGTAAGTATTTCATAAATACTTGATATCAAAAGATGTTCAAGTAGCCTTTTCAACAATCTTTTCAGCTCTCAGCATGGATGAACCATGGATAGAAAATGTGATTTTTTTATCAAAAGCCATTTCATCAAACCAACCTTTACCAATCTTGTCATCAGCTGGGAATGTAGCATATTTTGTTTCTTTTTTATTTTCCAAAACATACTGAAATAGTTTCTTTTTAACTTTGATATATTCATCCATATCTTTGTGATAATCCAAATGCTCTCTTGTTATGTTTGTAAGTATCGCATAATCAAAAGTTATTCATTCAAATCTATACTGATCTAGTCCATGAGACGATGTTTCCAATATAGCTATTTTGCATCATTGCATCTTTGCATCTGCTAACAATGATTGTAACTGATAAACATCCAAGGATGTCATTTTTTTATCATTTATCATTGTTTCATTTCAAATCTTTATAGATGCTGTACTAACCATCACCGTAGGAGCTAACAATTCATTTAGCATCTTGTGCAACATATTTGCAACAGTAGTTTTTCAGTTTGTACCTGTTATTCAAATAACAAAAAAATCTTTTGATGGATTTCCATTGATAGTATTTGCTATTTTTCAATTAATTTTTTTCCATCATTGATAAACAAAACTTGTTTTAATAAACTTATACAATTTATCGTATCATATCAATTTTTTTATCAAATTTTTTATAAACTTTGTCATTCCTAAAAATTGCCTAAATAAATTTACCTTATCAGTATAAAAATATCATTATTTTTTACAACATAAATTCACTATTTCATTTTTTAAGAAAGAAATTACAATAATAAAATTTCCTATTTTCTGCCAAACATGTCCCATAGTGCTATAGAGTTTCCCGCAGCAAGCTACAGAACTCTCAGTAACAAGCAAAGAATAGACATGCCACATATTCCTCTTTTTCAGACAAAAAGTGTCACTCACAATATTCGGGATTTCACTTTGTTCAAAATATATCAAAAAAAAGAGGGATTATTCATTCTTTTTAAACCTACTCTTAAAAAAGAAAAAAACTACTCAGTTTGTCTGCCATGCAGAGAAATCATTTGAAATAACACGCTTAATAAACACTGCACCAATCCCAGCAAACCAACTCCTAAAAAATTACAAGAGCTCATTTGTAATCAGAATTTTAATGTTTTAGAAACGTATTTTAAAAATAATCAGGGAATCTCAGCAGAAATTAAGATAAAGATTATTTTTAAGAATAAGAAATAAAAAGAGGTTGATAAAATAGCTATAATTTCATTGTAATAAATGTATTTTTGAAAATCTATTTTATTGCTTGAAATACTATTTTTATTTGATATATTTTTTTTATTTAAATTTTTTATTTACAATAAGTTATAACATTATGGGTGCACCCACCGCTTTTTATCATTTAGTTGATATTCAGGAGGCTTCTCGTTGGGCAACAGATTTTTTATGTAAAGAGGTATCACCTAGTAACATTTCTTACTTGATTCAATATTGAAAAATTAGAAAATATGATGTAAATTGAAGTATACAAATTAATATTGATGACCTCAAACAATATTACCAATCCTTTAATAGGGGAAGAGAGTTTGAGTGGAAAGAAAAATTAGGAAACGACCTAAATTGGGCACTTTCTTTTGATCATTTAAAAGAGAAAGATACGACTAAACATGTACATAGGCTCCATCCTTACAAAGGGAAATTCATACCACAACTTGTTGAATATTTTCTTGATGATCATATTGATGAATTTAAAACAGCTTCTTTTTTTGCAAAAGGAAATATTATTTTAGACCCATTTTCAGGTTCATGAACTACGCTTATTCAGGCTCATGAGCTTGGAATGCATAGTATAGGAATCGATGTGTCTCATTTCAACTGTCTGATTACCGAATCTAAAATTACGGACTATGATCTTAATTTATTGATCCAAGAGATCACACATCTTAAAAAAAAGATTGAAAATTTTGAAGCGGAGAATAATTTAGATGATTTTGAAAAAGAGCTTAATTGTAAATTATCGGAGTTTAACAATAAATTTTTCCCTTCTCCTCAGTTTAAAAGAGAAGTATACACGAAAAAAGTCAATGAAGATTCTTTTTGAAAAGAAAAAGAAGCTGAATTTTTATCCATTTATACCTCGTTAGTACAAAAATATAACATCCAACTTTATCAAGAAAAAAATCATAATTTTTTAGATAAATGGTATGTGAAAAATACTCGTGATGAAATTGATTTTGCATTGAAAGAATTAAAGAAAGTAAAAGATAAAAAAATAAAAAAAATATTAGCAATCATATTAAGTCGTACAGTTCGTTCCTGTCGTGCAACTACCCATTCGGACTTAGCAACGCTAAAGACCCCACAACTTACTACTTACTATTGTTTTAAACACAAAAAGATATGTAAACCGTTGTTTTCGATAAAGCAACGATTTTCACGTTATGCGAACGATACTATTAAAAGAATAAAAGAGTTTTCAAAACTTAAAACTGAAACCTTCTGGGCTATTCTTTGTGCAGATTCACGCAATGTAGACATTTTTGAAGAAATCAAAGCAACTAATGTGGAGTTTTTCAATCTCATCAAAAAACAAAAGATTCGTGGAATATTTTCCTCTCCTCCTTATATTGGACAAATTGATTATCATGAGCAACATGCGTATGCCTACGATCTTTTTTGACTTGAAAGACATGATGAACTGGAAATATGACCTCTTTATAAAGGGCATGGAAATGTAGCTCGTGAAAGCTATGTAGAAGGGATTACACAAGTATTATTAAATGCGCGCAAATTTATGATTGATGATTTTGATGTTTTTTTGGTTGCCAATGATAAACGAGGAGTATATCCAAAGATTGCAGAAAAATCTTGAATGAAAATAGTAAATCAATATAAAAGACCCGTATTAAATCGCACAGAATGCGACAAAAACCCGTATTCTGAAATAATATTTCATTTAAAAAATAACTGTTCAAAAACATGAATAACTTAAAGAAACAACAAATAGCCTCTACTGTAATCAAAGTTTTATTAAAACGCTTTGAGACATTTCCTCTTGATGCCTCTAACAACCGCAACGCTCCCTTTCATGAAGCGTTTTTACATGCTTTTAGAGGAAATTTTGAAGGGAAAGTGTCAGATATTCCTTTTTTTATTAGTTTAAGTAGCCGGTTGCATGGGTTAAATACAACGCTTGGACAAAGTTTTTTTGAAAGAGTTGCTCATATTTTATCTAACGGAGAAAAAAGAGAATATACCTCAAAAAAATTAGGAAACTTGCAGATATATCAATCTCAAAAAAACATCATCAATGAAATTATGACCGATCTTTCTAATGCACAAACTATCCCAAATTTAGAGTCAGAAAATAATGCTTTATCTCACATAAGTTCTGGTGAATTAACTCATGCTATAGATTTTTCTGCCGATGTTTTTATAGAAGATACCAGTTCGATTATCGCTATTGAATTGAAATCAGTTAAACCTAATTCTGGTGAAATGAGGTGAGAAAAACAAAAAATTTTAGAAGGTAAAACTGCTTTAAAAAGAACATTTCCAACTAAAAATGTGCATTTTTACATAGGATTTCCTTTTGATCCCACTAGCTCAACTGCTTGTGGTTATGATAAATCCCGTTTTCTCAATTCTATTATCAATATGATTAAATTTTTTGATCCAGCTGAAACCCTCGTTGCGAGTGAATTACGAGATAAACTATCTGGAGAAAACCACACCATGGAAACTATTTTGGCAATAATAAACGCGATTTCACAACCTACTTTTATGGAAGATTTTCAATTTTTACAAAATTCCGCAAACAAAAATGATTCTCGCTATATAAAAGTATTGGAAAAACGATTTTTGTTTTCTGAGGTCGAGATCTGGAAGAAAGAAAAAGAAATACAACAAATTATAAAAAACAATCAAGAACTACAAAAATTCTATTATCAACAAATATTCATAAACGGTGAATATAATCGAGAAAGAGCCACTCAACTATTAAAGGTTTTATAGATCTAATATGAACCACCATATTTATATAGTTGTAAATGTTTAAATTTTGAAAACAGTTGAGAAAATTCTTATACAAGATATGATTAACATTCTATGAAATCATATATACTCATATACAAACCAAAAATAAATATTAGTAAGATCAGATTTGTTTAAACTCCTTTAGTCTATATGCCTAAAACAATTTGTGAACAATTGATTGTTATTGAAATTACTATGCTGGAAATTGCAGACTCTGGAAGAGCAAAATACCTTAATAGTGAAACTGAAAAATCAAAAAAGTGTATAATTTTCTCTCAAAAAGCAATTGAAACCTTAAAGAAAGCTAGCAAATATAATACGGCTGAGTAGCAAAAAAGCTAAACTAAGGAACCGTTTCTCCAAAAGAAAAAGTCTCAACATAAAGCTTTACAAACTTATCAAATTTCTAAGCGACCAAGCTCAAACAATACTAGCTGTTTCCATCCTAAGAACAGTGTCTCCAAGTGAAATTAAATCAAAATTTTTTCAAAAACTTTCGTAATCTTTTTGAGTAAATCATCACTCTGGTCAAACAACTCATATAATATTTGCTTGTGAGTCATAGGAAGGAATAACTTTTTGATCCACCATATCAAAAACAATAATTTTTTTATTTTGGAGTACTGGAAAAATATTTTTTACAAATTCTATTTTGGGAAGTTTCCATCATCGTGACTGCTCTACTGCTTCTTGACTGATTTTTTGTAATCTTTCTCACTTTTTATTGTTCCAATCTTTTAACACAGATCTTTCACTAGGCCGGAAATATATTTCATCTACTCAAATTTCAGAAAGTTTCTGAACAATTAGTTCAGCCTTTGACCATTTATTTGGCATAGCTACAACAATTCATATATTTTTATTTGAAACATCTTTTGTCTGTAAAATAGTTTCCAAAATTTTTCCAGTAATAGAAAACTTATCCCAACTAGAGATCTCTAACTGATATCTCGTATCTTCTTTTTGAACAAAAAATTTATCTCATATTTTCATTCTCAAAACTTTTCTAGTTTGCTCCAAAATTTCTGGATTTGATATTATTATTTTATCTCAATTTTGCTTGAAATCTGTGATAAAAAGTTGCATTATTTACATGGATAAAACTATAAAAGAAAGATTTAATTTATTATTCCAACGAATAATCTTTAATCGTTTTAAATTTAAACAATCCTTTTCAAAAATCTAGTAAAATACAAAAAGTCTTTAAAATTTGAAATTGTTTTTGAAATAAGTATAAACTTATAAAATTTATCATTAAAAATTTAAATTATGAAAAAGGTCCTTATAGTAATAGCGAACAACGGATTTCAAGATTATGAATTTTGAGTACCTTTTGATATGTTTACACATGCCTGAATCTCTGTCAGTGTAGCTGCATGAAAAACTTGAGAATGTATCTGAGTTTTTGGCTCAAAAACTGTAGCAGATATAGAATTAGAAAAAGTAAAATGAGAAAATTATGATATGATCATATTCATATGATGATGAGGAGCTTATGCTCAATATTTTTGAAATAAAGAGTATCTCAGAATTGCCAAAGAAGCAAAAAAACTATGAGCTATCTGTATTACACCCATGATACTAAGCGCTTCCGGAGTATTTAACGGGAAAACAGTCACCTCACGAGATCAAAATTGAGTTCAAAAGAAATTTATTCAAAATAATTGAGGATTTTGGGTAGACAAAAATGTAGTGGTTTCGGGAAACATTATCACTGCCAATGGTCCAGAATCAGCAAAAGAATTCGCCGAAAAATGTTTGGAAATGATAAGGAATAGTTAAAAGTTATAAAGTTAAAAGTTTATAAAGTTGCAAGTTATAAAGCTCTTAATAACTTTAAGAACTTTACAAACTTTATGAACTTTACAAACTTAGCTTCGCGAACAGCACCCGGTGGTAGGATATGAACTTTACAAACTTTACGAACTTTTTACTGTCTAGCTTGAAAAACTTTCCAACTTTTTTATAAACATTCTAATTTACCAAAAAATAGTTTTTTATGTTAAATAAAAATTTCAGATATATTGCACTGGATTTTGAAACTACAGGTTTAGATCCAAAAAAAGATGAGGCCATCCAAATAGGACTAGCAGAAATTGATGTAAATTGAAAAATAATAAAAGAATTTAAATCTTTTTTGAAACCACAAAAAGATATCAAAGAACTCAAAGATTTTGTAGCTTACATTACTTGAATATCTCTAGATGACTTACAAGAAGCACCTAGTATTTTTGACTTACAAAAAGAGATTTTTGATTTTTTGGGAGAAAATGTGATTTTGATATGACACAATATCCAATTTGATATAGATTTTTTAAAAAAATATTTCCAAAATATAAAATATTATGACCAAATAGATACCATGTACTTAGCTCAAAATTTTGTCCATTTTGCCCCTAGTTATGCTTTGGATGTATTAGTAGAGTATCTATTTCCCAAAAAAGAATTTAAAAAAAATTTTCAAAACATACACCAGATTCCAGACTTTGATTCTCAAAGTACCCATGATGCATTATTTGACTCAAAAAATTCACTATGCTTATTTGTTTATATAGTACAAGATATCTTATTTTTGATAAAAACCTACCCCATTTTGTCCAATTTTATTCAAAAAAATCTATGATTATATCACAAAATCTTAAATTACAAAGTAGACCGGGCCAGTAAAAAAAACTGGAAATTAGAACTACCAAAATTAGAAAAGCAGTTTCCAGGCGAGATTTCCTTAAAATCCAAAGATAAAATAAACTTGAGAGAGTTAAAACACAAAGGGAAATATTTTATATGAAATGTAGACATCGATAAAATAATTGCCACTATAGTATGATCAAATAAAACCATAATTTTATCCTTTGCTAGTGTAGCAAAATTAAATATCGTAAAAAATATTTTGAATGACATGTGAATGAAAAACATAGGTTTTGTGAGAGGAAACTTAATTATCAACAAAACAAAATTCAATACATTTTTAAATAAAGAAAGCTTTTCCGATAATGAACTTTTGTTTATTTTCAAATACATGTCTCATGTTAGACACAAAATGTCTATATTAGATTTAAACACAAAATTTGATTTCAAAATAAACTATTATATTCAAGATGATAAAAAGAATAAAAAATATCCAGTCATACTAACTACTCATTTAGGTTTATTTACAATTTTAAACGAAAAAAAACATATTTATTACAAATACGATATCTGTTTTTTTGATCCAGAAATGTGGTATAGATCCTATAATTCTTTTTTATCAAATAACTATGATTTATATTCAAGTTTAAACTTTTTAGAAACTTTATATTACAAATATACTTTAAATAATCAGGAAAGCACAAAAGAGCTTTTAGAAAATTTTGCAAGATTTTTTGAGGTTTTCATGGGGGTTTTGTTTGCTGAAACAAAAAAACATTTCGTAAATATACAAGATAATTATATCACATTAAATCCAATCATTGATCATATAAATTTCCATGAAACAAATGCCTTGATAAAACAATTTGATAAGCATAAAACATTGTTGGAAGCTGATTTAGATAGCGAAGATTTTAAAAAATTATGGTGAGGAATAGATAAAATGTTTAATATTTTATCTGGATTAGTGCAAATAAATAAAATAATGTATGGACAGTCTGACTTTTATTTTACTTATTGAGAAGCTACAAATTTTACAAACCGAGATGAGTTTGCAGATATCTTTGCATCTCATACTTTATTTTTGTCTAATTTCGACAAATCTTGTAATAAAATTATGAATTCAAATGATATAGAATATACAAAATATAATCTTAATTTCAAAAAAATTTGAGATATAGATAATGTAATAAGCTTTTTAAACAAAGAACTATCCACAAATTCAGACAAAACCTTTTTTGTAATATCTACCATAAAATTGGAATCTAAAGAACTCTTTGAAAAAATATATGAAGCAGGATTGGATCAAAAGGCTTTATTATTAGTCGAGAACATTACTTGATCTTTGGGAAAAAATATTTTCAAAGCAAAAAACAATGGTCCCAAAATTATTGTAGGTGGATACAATTTCTTTATACGATTACTATCCAATAAAATCAATATTGACATTTGTGTTGATTTTAATATAAAATGAAAGTTGTCAGAATATCTTTTAAATGATATGCAACGATATGCTAAATATAAAAAATAATAATCTATTTATTCTGCTAAAGTTTATATGAGCTGTAATAATTTTTTATTTATGAATCAAATTTAGCGTTTGTTTTGTATGAGAAAAAACAAGTATAGTAGATGAACAGCTATATAACACATGAACTAGCATGGATAATTTAGACGAATCTCGGAAAGATTTATTGGAAAAACATGAAATTGCTGAAACAGAGCCAACAGAAACTATAGATGATTACAAAGAATTAAAAGAAGAACAAAATGAATATTTATTGAAATTCCAAACAATCTGCTCTTCCAATGCTTGATTATGTGCAAAAATCAAGTTTCAATGAGAATTTGATGCACAAGACAAATATATGTATTTAGCTAGTTCTTTGTATGTTTTAAAACATATAGAAAATAACCAACAATTTGGGAAGGCTGTAAAACAACAACTCAAGGAAATTAAAATAAATAATGAAATAGCCAGTAGAAGATGATTCGCTGGTTGGGATACTGTTACAATAAATTTATGAATGGTAAAATCCTATGTTGAGTTTTTGGAACTTATTACTCATGAAATGTGACATATCGTAGATTTAGGGATGATTAGATGATTCAGCAAACAAAAAGACTGAAATTACACAGAATTTGGAAATGAGGTTTTTGAAATAGATGATCCTTCTATAATGTTTTATAAATTATCTCGACAAAGTGAAAAAATTAGAAAAGCTGATGCAAGAAAAGATGATTTTTGTAGTAGCTATGGTATGACAGACCCTTTTGAAGATTTCGCTGAATGTCATAATTTATACTTAAATCACAATGCTGTATTTGTTTATCGAGCCAAAAACAATGAAATCATGAAACAAAAATACAATTTCATTGCAAATCTATATTGATGAAAATATCTATTTGATTCTACTAAAGACTTAGATAGAGCAAAAACAAATTGATCATGGAGACCTTGGGATACTACCAAAATGTAAAAACTTTCATTAAAAACATAGAAATAAAACATAGAAATAATGTGTTTGTCAAGTCAAGACTAACTTAAAAGTTAGTTTTTTTTTCTTTTTCTATGATTTTGCTTATAATTCATGTAGTTTTATAGACTTCTTTAATATAAATATGAAAAAATCAAAAAAAACTATAATATATTTAATTATAATAATATCTGTTTTTGTTTTTCAAAATGTTTTTTTTAACATTAAATTATTTGCAGACGACAATGTAAAAGTCTTGGAAGCAATAGCAGAATCCTGTATTGTTCATTGAATATGATACAGCTTTGACAAAGACAAATGATGTGTTTGTGATAATCCAGCAAAAGATGACAAATGCGAAAATGGTTTTGTAAAAAACAAATATTGATGTTGTATCGGATCTTGCGGAGTTTGTTCTTCAAATTCTGTAGAATTTCAAAAATACATAAATTTTCAAGTAGAACTATATGGCTTATTATTAGAAGAACTAAACCAAGATAAAGAAAACAAACAAAGTGGTGGTTTTAGACAAGGCGGTTTATTTAGTTCCAGAGTGTTATCTATTCCAGTAAACATACGAAAATCTCGAACTAAAATATTTAAAAAAGTTGGACAGGAATATATTGATACAAAAAGCACAATAGTGGTGTGAAGTACCATAATTACCTCCATAGTAACAGAATCCAGAAAAGACATGCTTGGTGGTTTGATGATTTTGTACAAAAGTAAAGCTCTCGTCAGAGAACGAAATACTATACAAAGTTTAGATTTAATTGTTTACGATTTAATGCGAGACCTTAATACTACATGATTATGGAATAAGGAAATTTCTAATGATACAAAAATAAAACTAGAACAATTAAATAAAAAATACATCAAAACAGAACAAAACCAAAAATGAATGTTTGAAAAATTTTATCTTCAATGAAGCATAAAATATAAAGATTTAATAAATGTTTCAAAAAAGATCAATTCTTTAATGAAAAATTTCATATTAACATGAAAAGAGGGAGACTCTTTTATGAAAAGTTTTGAAAAAGAGTTTTCAAAAGGAAATATTGTAGTACAATTCAGCGAACATCGAAAAAACAATCTAATAAATGATTATGTTTGTGCTAGAAGGATTAGTGCTTGTAAAGAAGACTTTAGTCACCTTATCAATGTAAATTGATTAAAAAACTCTTTTTCAAATTCTATGAGCATTATCAAGCAGGCGAATAAAAATTTAGCAGAAATTTTTACTGATAAAGAAAAACATAAAGATAAAGAATCAAATCCTTATTGATTGACAGACAAACAAATCGAACTCCTAAGAACAATATATGGAATAAATACATCTAAAATAACTCAACAACAAGGAGTAACATTAGGTTATGTTTTTAAAAAAACAGCACAAGTATATAACCAAATAAAGAATCAAGTAAATCTTAAAATTTCTGACTATGCTACAAAAAAACAAGAACAAGAAAACAAAAAAAATATAAAAAATACAAAAAATAAAGAACAAGATGAAAAATATATTAACAAATTATCAAAAGAAGAACAAAAAAAAATCGAAAAAGCTTTAAAAGAACAAACTGAAAAAATAGAAAAAGGAGAGACAACCATAGCTTTTACAAACATCATAGAAACTATTTTAAATGAAAGAGATGAAAATAAAGAAATAATTCTGTTTTATGATACCAATTCTACCAACAGATATTTCACGGAAACAATCGGACTAATTCAAGATATCATTAAAAATGATATATGAAACAAGGATACACAGGGATTAGTGAAATATCTATGAGAAGCCTGCACATATCAATGTGCAAACAAAGGAACGACAAATTGCTTTAAATAATACTTATACAAAATGAAAAAAGAAAAAACTATAATTAAAACAATATTAATAATACTACTAGCAAATCTGTGAGTTTATTTTTCGTTTGCTTCAGCTTGAAATCTTAGTTGCAATAGTATGGGTTTGCTATTAAGTGCGGATCTTACCAAGCTATCCGAGTTATGAAGTGTTAAACTTATAAGTCAAAATTTTTGTGAGCATGTACACAATTCTAAATGTGAAGATAATATTGATGCTCATGATTCTGACTATTTTGATGCAAACCAATCTATCTTTTTAACTCTACTATGTGATAATGTGGGAAAGGGGCAAAATTTTACATTTATAAACAGAACTGAAAATGACTCTATCTTAAAGAAAAGAGCCTTTTCTGATTTCAACATTTATAATTATAATATGGAAGACATAAACTATTGCGATTCAAAAACAAATATGAATTGATGCGACTTTCCCAAACATTTACCAAAAATGTTTAATGAAATTATTAATGATTATTTTAACATATGACAAGCTAGAATATATGGTATAAAGTGATTTCAAGAAAAAATTAATCCTATTATTTCTGCAAACGAATTTTCTGATGAAAATTTTCTTATAAAAATTTGCGACCCAAGCAACAAACAATATTATACAAAATCTTGTAAGTATTTAAGCAACTACATGAAAAAAGCTAATCAATTATTGATAAAAACCAAAGTAGTTGATGTCAAAAAACTAACAGAACAAAATAAAAATTTTGATTGTGATAATAAGTTTTCAGAAAACATTCTATATTGTGGTTTGTTGGGAAGTGACAACAATCTTAGTGATAATTTTCTAAATCTTATTTATAATGAATATTTATGGTATCGCTTATTTATGGAATATTATAGCACAAATCTATCTACAAACCCAGACCTATCAAATCTAATATCAAACTCCAATGCAGAAAAATTAAAAGACAACAAAGAAAAAATAATTTGATTACAACAAAATAATACGAAAATCAAAAAAGCTCTAAGTGATTCCTTAAGAACCTTATCAGAAATAGCTCAAACCTTCCCACTACATATCTGATTTACAATGTATCAGGAAAATGCAAATATATTTATGAAAGAATTATCTAAAATATACCCTCCTATTAGGACTTTAGCCGATAAACTTAAAAATGTTCAAAAAACAGACTAAAAATTACATACACAAAATAATAAAATCAAAAAATATAATTATATTTGTATTTTTAATGGTATTTTTTATTGATTTTTCATTTTCATTTGAAATAAGTTTAAAAGATTCCATAGAAAAAATTCAAAATACGATAAAAAGAAACTCAGAAATAAGTATTGGATGAAAAGCAATAATAGATGATATTTACAAAACATCTCTAAACAAAATACAAATCGACAATATTACCCCATTATTAATAGCTACAGACAAAACAGCAGAAAAAATAAACAAAGACTATACTTGTACAATGAATAATCAAGAAATTATAGAAATACTATACTTTACAAATGCTTCATTTAAACATGAGCTAAAAAATAATTTAGAAGATTTTAAAAATCCAACAAAGGACCGTATTTGAATAAATTGTAACAAATTAAACACCTGCATCTACAAAGACAATCTCGCACCATGACAAGTTTTTAAAAACACGGTATCATCCAATAAATCATGCCAAAATATTGTAGAAAACATATTTTTGACATTTTATATAGATTCGTATTATAACGGGAATATATGAGAACAGATAAGATGAACAGACACTTTTTGGAACAATGATTTAAGTGATAGTAACTACGATCTATTAAACGATATCTTTAAATTGGGAACCATACTTTTTCAAGATATAAAAAGCCCTGCTAAAATACTATTTTACAGTATGCCAAAAATAAACTATAACAACATATATCAAGAGCCAAAACTAAATATGAAAATTGATTGGTTTTCTCCATATAATATTTTTTATGGTGATGAAGGGGGAAACAACACAAACAGCGGAAATACATGAGATACATCCCAAATAAATTCATGAGACAATTTATGAAACAACTTATGAAATAATTTACCAATCATCAACGAATGAATGCAAAATTGATGAATTTCATGAGAGATAGAAAGCTCCATAAAAAACTTCATAAATTCCGTAAATATAAACTTAAACAACCCTTCTTCATCTTTTGTTGGCAATCAATGTGTTTCTGGTTTTGAATCAGAAAAATATATGATTTCATTTTCTACAGCAGACTGAGAAAATACACAAACAACTCCACAAGAATATTTAGAATCTGTGATTGAAGAAATTGAGGACTTAAATTGCAATAACGACAGTATTTGTCAAGATCGAGAGTCTGACTCTTGTCCTGACTGCCAAAGTTCTTCTTATGACCCAGAAGATCCGTCCAGTTTTGAAGAAATCCAAGCTATTTTAGAAAATATAATAGAACAATGAGAAGAAATACCGGAAGATGATCCAGTACTTGGATGTGTACAAAAATGTGATCTAATGCCATGTGGAGCCACAGAATGTCCTAAACTTGTATGTTATGCCAAATGTTTCTGTCAAATATATAGTTTTGATACAGATGATCTAGATTTAACGAGCGATAACACAAACATAACATGATTAAATAAACCAATTAGATCTATCGGTTTAAGCAGTAAATTTGCAATCAAATTTTGTATAATACCTGCTATTTGATGAGAAGTACAAACTAAAACAATTTATAGCATCACTAGTATATTTTCTGAATTAAACAATATATTAGAAAATCTAAAAAACAGTGGGAATATGTGAATAAACATAAAACCAAAAGAATTTTTGGAGCACACAAAAAAAGAATATAATTTTGCAAAACAAATATCTTTTAATATAAATAGCGCCAAAGAACCCGTATCCTCAAATCAATCTAAAGATTGAATGAGTAAGGAGCAAATAAATCTAAATACAGACTTAATGGAACAAATTTTATGATTTTCCAAAGAATATAATACAGATAAAGAGCAAAACAAATATATTTTAATAGATGATCCATGTGAACATAAAGTCATTGTCCAAGCAAGTAATAGAGATGAAAAAGAAGCTCTTTTGGAATCTTGTAGGCAAGAATCCAATATGAATCCAACAGTAAACAACGCAAATCTAAACCCAGCTATGATAAATCAAAACATAATGTTGATAAACATAGAGTTTGATGATTTTATGGAAAAAAATCGTGATTTTTGGTATGAAACCAAACTCATGTTTGATGCATTAAAAAACACGGCTCAAAGTTTGGAAAATAAAAAGTAACTCAACAACAATCAAAGACAAAGATATTCTAAAACTTAGATACAAAGCTAGTGTTTTCAACAATACTGTTTGCTTGTAAATTAAATAAATTTTATTAAAATGAAATGAAGTTTTTGTTTTAATTATTTTTTTATACCCATGAATGATAATTATTTTTCAGAAAAAATAACGGTAGAACCAAATCACAAAAGACAAAAAAAATCCGTTTCAATTTCTACTCTTATAATTTCTATAATTACCACCATAGTCTGTGTTTTTATTATAAGCAGTAAACGAGAAAACATAATTTCTCTTTTCTGATTCGACTCTCAAATACAAGAACAAAACAATGATACACAAACAAATATTGGCGACGAAATATCTTGTACTTGAAAAATGTATGACGACTGAGATATTTTAAATTATACTCACTCTCTCGAATCTTTGGAATTTTGAAAATTAGCTTTAAAAAGTTCCAAAATAAACCTTAATAATTATAAAAACGAAGTTTACATAGAAGGAATAGTCGAAAAAATATTTCAATGAACACCAGTTGTTTCGGTATCTACCATATATTCTTTGGATATAGAAGAATTGAATGAAAATGAAGATGAAAACGAAGAAAAGCTATTAGAAATGGACTACGAATCAAAGTTCTTACCAAACATTGGAATTTATTTAGATAACAAATTTTTCCAAAAATATTCACTATTAAATGAATGAGAAGCTTGAATTTTAAAAATAAAAAAATCTGAAACGAACGAGATAATCAATATTAATTATTTTATATGTTCCAATTCTGATAATAATAAAAATTGTGACAGATTTAACAATATGTTTTCAACATCTTCAACTGAGAAATTTGTAGACACTTACAATATAAATTATTACAAACAAGCAGAAAGCCAATCTCGATTTTTTTCTAATGATTCACTATTTGGATATTTCATAAACAATACTGATGATTTTTTAACAAAAGACTTAATAAAACATATACAAGTAATAAATAAAAAATTTATAGAAAAAAACATTTTAAATAAGGTGGACTTATTATGTCAAGATTCCGAAAAATGAATTAAAAAAATCGAGGAGAACTCTATTGTACTCAAAGATAAAGATCTTTTGGTTAATTTGAAATGAAGTAATGAAGAAGAATCTTTTGAATGTAAATTAAAAATAGATCCTACTCTAAAAAACATGGCAGCACTCCTTGAGTTAAAGTCCCTCTGAAAATTGGAAAATAAAAACACAAATGAACAAACAGACGGTAATAAAAAAGAAGTAACAGCAAACTACAATCGAGATCCCAATATCCCACAATTCCCTATAAATCTAGAAAAATCATTAAAATTTACCTCTCGTAAAGGATTTTCTTACACTTTCCCAAGTAGTAATATTGCCTATGCCGCACAAAACACACAAGAAGATTTCGGACAAATATGAGTAAATTGTTATTCAGTAATGAATGTGGTCCAATATTCTGAAAAAGAATTAGTAACCCAAAAATGAGAAGTAAAAATATATGAATGTAATATAAAAGGAGATTTTGAAGAATCCGAGAAACTAATCCACAAAAAAGAATGAGAAAAAGATTTCATAATAGAAATAGTAAACCCTGCACGAATCGCTTTTGCAAACAATATTACAATTAGTATTGAATAATAAAATTATACCCCAATTATTCTTCTATTTTCACAACCTTATTATACATTTTAAACCAAAACTTCCTGAAAAAAGCTTGTATTATAGAAATCATATATATTATCAAAATAACAGTAATTATCCCTATAAGTCGTATTACCCGTTTAAAACCGCGGTCGGCTAATCATGCATTTATCAAAAAGTACACCAATAGCATAGGAGCGGAGGCTATTATAAATGCTTTGAAATAAAATAAAATATAAGTCACCAACTGCATTACTCGTCATCTTATTGTAACTCAAATATTTGTTATAGTTATTGAAATACTCTTTTTTATAGCCTCAAAAACTCACATATTCTCTATAACTATCAAAAATTTTGCATATTGCCAAAAAATACTACTAAATAAAGCTGCCAATCACCAAACACTAACAAGTATTATAGCTATGGTATTATCTAAAATTCATAAAGTAAACAACCTCAAAACCGTAATAGCATAAGTATAAAATCAAAACGAAAACGCTAAAGCATTTAACTCAAACATAACAAAAAAATCAGTAACTCCTTTTCATATAGCTTTTCAAATACTATTTTTTTTATCTTTCAAAAAATGTATTATTGCTGACATTCCAGTAGGATATAAAAACACATATCATATTAAGATGATAAAAGCAATCAATATAACTAACCATACTAAATGATTAGATATTATTTCTTCTAAAAAATACTTTAAAGTACTCATTCGAGGCAATCACTTATCAAATCTATATATT
>JGI24711J26586_10001223_pt1 | contig 19888 bp, 11 predicted proteins | sample BioPla3DNA1_FD_26586 | JGI IMG/M metagenome (IMG submission 26586)
AGCGAAGCGAAGGATCTCAAATGGCCTAAAAACGAGATTCTTCGTTACACTCAGAATGACAAAAAGCGAGAAAAGTGCTTTTTCACACAGTCTGCCGTCCCTGTGGCCCTCAAGGGAGGGATTTAATTGAAAAACAAATTGTTTAGAAGTCCCATAGGCACAACCTTAGTATTGCTTATGATTTTAGTAATTGTACCGTTTGAAAATCTGTTAACCTTTGCAGAAGGTGAACCACGGGATGAGCTAAAAATTGAAAGAATTGAAATCATAAAAAATTATAGCACTAAAAATACTGTGGATAGCTACTATTTGGACATGTATGGCAAAAATTTGAATCTGTTAGACGTACGTATAAAGAAAGAAGATGGCAAGACTGTTTCTGTTCCACTTCCGAACCTGAAGAAGGGCGCGGGATATGTACAGTTTTCCCTAGAAAACGTAGGAAGCCAACTTATTATAAATGATGAACCTGTGGAAATAGGCGAAACATCTATGCCTCAAATAGATACTATAGAACCTATCCGAATAATATCAGGAGAAAATGAATTAACTGTTACAGGTAAAAACCTTGATAAAATTGAAATTGAAAATGAGGATGAAAATGGGGATGGAACCGGAGACGATGATAATATAGATAATACAGACTCTGTGAGAATGTACTATGGAAGAGAGGGTGTACCGTATACAGATGAAGGAATTGAATATGACAATGATGAGAATAAAAATATAGTTATTAAGAATATCAGTCAAAATGTGTTAGGACGGTATAATATCAAATTTGAAAAAGGAGGAAAAACTTCTTACGGGGATAATGAGGTAACCTTAAAAAGCACTCATATATATCAAAATATTTTTTCGTTATATGGCAATTTAGACATTTCAGAAGAAATAGAAATGATACCTAATAGAGGGCAAATTAATTCTAGTGTTTATTTTAGAGGGGAAAAAATACCTAACCTAAAAGACCTAGAGGTATTTTTTCTCAAGAACACTTCCGATCCTTTCACGAAAGGAAATAAAGCAGAAAAAATAAGTTATAACGAGGATAAATATGTAAATGGAGATAAAAGATTAGCCGAGTTGAAGGTAGAGGTTCCTGACTCCCTGGAACTCGGTGAAGAATATTTTGTAATTTTAACAAATAATGTTGATGAAAACAGAAATATTGAGGAACAAATTAATAAACAAAAAATCCTGGATAAGAAATTTATTGTTATAGGAGCCGGAAATCAGCCATCTATTAGCAGAATAGAGGATGATTCTGGTTCAAATATGGGCGGCTACACTGCAATAATTTCCGGACAGTATTTAGGAAGTTTCAATACCAATACATTTGATAACCAAACTAATCCAAAGGTGGAGTTGCTAGATGAAAATGGCAGTATTATTACTGATGAAAACAATGGAAGGATACTCAGAATTACTTATGGCGGTGGGAACTATAACGATATATTGGATAAGGGGATACAAGCAACAAGTGTTGTAAAGGAGATCACAGGAATAATTGGTAATCCCATATTTTTTAACAGAGATTCGGTAGAAAAATCTTATTTTAGTCCTAGTATTGACAAAATTGCAATAGAAATACCTGAAGTTGGGAATGAAGATATACAAGGAAACGATGCTAAAAAAGAGGTTATTCTAATTATTAGAACTATAATTGGATATAAAGATAACAATAATGAGGAACAGAAAATTGAGTTCTCACAATTGATAAAAAATGATGATGTAAAATTTACATTCATACCCAGTGACGTGGCCCCTAATATCATAAGTGTAACCCCCCCTAGCATTTCCGTTGAAAAGGATGACGATAATTATGTACTAAAAAAAGACGTTCGTTTAGTCATAGAGGGGTCTAATTTTCTTATCCATGAATATGAAAAATCGGGAAAAAAGGAGTATCGTTATCCGGAAGTAGAAATTGGTGATTTGAAACTAAATAAAAATGATAATAGTGATATATTTCTTGAGATTTTAAACCCCAGTGGAGTAGTTCAGGGTATAAAAAATAATGATATAGGAAACAAATTGATTATTGAGATACCAAAAGATAGTAAAATACCTAATAATAGTATTAACAGAGATATAAACTTAACTGTCACTAACCCCCTGAGAAATTCAGAGGGTATGGGACACAAAGATATGTATTTCGGTTTTAGGTTTGCTTACACTGAAATTTCAAACCAAAAACCGGTTATTGCTAGCATTTATCCATACAGCGTGACTATGGATGGTGGAGAATTTATAACTATAGAGGGAAATGGATTTCAAAAGGATGTAGAGCTGATAATAGAAGGCAAAAAAATAGACCCGAGAAATTTTACCAGGGAAAGTGAAAACAAGATTACCTTTGTGGCACCCCCCTCAGATAGAGAGGTAGAAACCCAAGTCCAGGTAAGGAACCCTTCATATGGGACTATGGATGTTCATCCGTTTATATATAAAAAATCTATTACAGATCCATATATTGAAGATTTTAATCCCAAGGAAAGGACAGATGAAAATTATTTCATAATTACCGGGAAGGATTTCAAAAAGCCAAATCCGGCGGCTGCGGAGTCGGATATAGAAAGTTTGATCGGAACAAGAGTAATGATTGGGAATATTGATGTGAATGATTATCATCCCAATGAGGCCTCACCCAAATTGCAATCATATGAATCCCCGGAAGATAAGAAAATATTACAAATCGAATCCGATGGTGCATTTAAGGGCCTTAAATTAGCTGATTATTATTATAGTGTGTTATTGAGCGAAGGTTCAAACTTATATACATTAGACATTAATAATAAGGGACAAATTGAGTTATATGACGGTGATAGTGAAAATAACAATAGATATATAATCACTATGGATAAAAATGGTGAAAAAATTATTGCTACCAAACAGGATGTAAATAAAACGGAATATGAAGTAACTCCCACAAAGCGGGGTTTGATGTTGAAAATACAGGATACAGAGATAAGTCTTACAATGAATACATTATACAGAACTGAAAATGATGAAATTGTGGGAAATAGAGTTAAAGTACTTAGTGAAAACAAAATTTGTGTTGAGGTACCATATGGCAAGCTACAAATTAGCCAGGACAACAAATATTCAATCACTATTGTAAACCCGGATGCTAAACGGCACAGTAAGGATGGGTTTATATATATTACTAAACCCGAGGGTCCTCCTAAAATTAAGTCAGTAGCTCCCTTAAAGGGATCACATAAAGGTGGCTATGAGGTTACGATTAACGGCGAGGGGTTTTTTACTACAAGCAACTTGAAACCTACTGTGGTTATCAATGGGGAATTAGTTAATCCTGACAATGTCAGAGTCAAATCGTCAAATGAAATTGTATTTATGATGCCACCCTATACCGGTGATATAGATCCTGTTAATGGAACTACAGTTCTTATTAATGTTATAAATCCGGATAAAAAAGGTGTAGACAAACTCGAAGGGTTTACTTACGTATATGTAGATAGAGATCCTTATATTGACAAAGTAAGGACAACATCAGGGGATAATATTGGAAGCACATTAGGGGGAAATACTGTTATAATAGATGGATATAATTTTAAGCTCAAGGAATCAGACACAGGCAATCTATTTAAAGATGATATTAATGATAATGGGGAAATAGATGATTTCACTGATTGCACTGTCGAGGAATTAAAAGAGGAATATGGTGAAGAAGGTTTTAAAAAATATGTTGAACCAATATTACCCAAAGTGTATTTTGGAGGTACGGACAATCAGGCTCAAATAGTGGGAAAAATGATGGAGAAATCATTAGAAGTGGTTTCCCCCCCAGGCATGGCAGGTATCGTAGATATATATATAATAAATAATGATTATGGTATATCCAATAGAAAACCATTTGTATACAAAGGCTCCGACCCTACGATCAGGGAAATTGATCCGGGGTATGGTAAATTTGAGGGGAACGTTCCCGTTAAAATCCGGGGGGATCAATTTTATCCAAGCAAAATTGAGATATATAAAGAAGAATCGGGCGAGATAACATTAAAGAATGAGGAAAAAATGTTGGTGCAATTTGTAGATGAAGATATATCAACCTATAAAGGAAGCACCTTAATTACAACAAGCGGTCCGGCCATAGTGAGTTTAAATGACCAATTACTTATGGTCAGATATGATGGCAACATAAAGAAATTAACAGTAAAATTGCGGCAGGGAACTGACGAATACAGCAACATATTTGAAGAGTTTGAGGGGAAAAGGTTTATTCCGCTTAGTTTATTAAAAGATAGGGATAATTCATATAACGGATTTGAAATGATTAAGGTAGAAATTACTAAAGATAATGAATTACATGTAGAAAGAGGGTATTCTGTTAGGACTGAATATACAAATACTAAATTTATAAAGCCATATGCACCCGCTTATTTATACAGGGAACCGGGAGTGGTTTCTATAATAATTACTAATGAAGATGGCGCATCTGTAAAAGGTAAATTTGAGTATATTGATTTTGATACAGAACCTTTTATTACCAAGGTAAGGAAGGATGAATCAGATGAGGGAAGGGAGAAAAATATAACATTGGATGGCAAGGAAGTGGATGCTACTGTTGTAGAATTTGATTATCGAGGGGGAAATCCTGTAGAAATTGAAGGAGTAGATTTTTTAGATGGTGCTAAAGTAAAACTAGTTCCCATAGATGAGGGAGCTGGCTCAATTGCTATAGCTGATGTAAACTATGAAAATATACCCAGAAATATTTCATTTAAAATGCCTACCTTGGATAAGGGGGTTATAGGAAGGTATTATGCAGTTCAGATTGTAAATATGAAAAATAGAAGTGTCAGTGGGGTTACAAGTTCTGATGAAATTGGGGAACTGAGAGATAGACCCATAGTTATATTGTTTAAGGATGGCGGAAAACTGCCAATAGTTAATGAAGTTATTCCCTCTTATGGTCCTCAAACAGGTGGAACAAGGGTTACTATACTAGGGCGAAACTTTAAAAACGATGAAGGCGGCAAAAAATTGAATGTTCTAATTGGTAAGAAAGGTGCAACATATGTGGAGTTTGTGAACAGTAGGGAGCTGCGTGGGGTGACACCTAGCTCAGATATAGGTGGTGAAGTAGAGGTAATTGTAATTAATCCGGATGGCGCAACCTCCACGGAAAACGGTTCTTTTACCTACATTAGTGTCCCAAAAATAATATCAATAGTGGATCCAGCAGATAAACAAGAGAAGGCTCTAATTTCCACCGTGTCTATCAGGGGTGGCCAGGAAATCAAACTGAAAGGAACAGGCTTTATGAAAGGCACTACGGTATATTTTGCTCCCAAGATAACACTTGTTTCAGAAAGCCAAGGGGGCACAGGAAGGGTTATATATATCGGGGGTATTCCATATATACTGGAAGAAGGCACAGAGGGTAACAATGTCGAGGTGACAGACAGCGAAACTATAACAGTTAAAACTCCCCCATTAAAAGCGGGAAGTAAAGGTGTAATTGTGGTGAACCCAGACGATGGAGCAAGTCCGGTGTATGAAAATTTGTCTTATGGTTTGCCGGAAGTTGCAGCTCCTTCCGATGTGGTAGCAGAGTTAGTCTATGACAGATTTATTAGAGTGTATTGGGGCCCGGTATCAGGTGCAACACAGTATGAGGTGTTTGTAGTAGCAGATGACAAGACCACGGAATTTATAGGTTCCACGAAACACACCTTTTTCGCATATAATGACCTTCAACCAAGGACTTCCTATAAATTTGTTGTAAAGGCTGTAGGAGATTATGGTTCTTCAAAGGCCTCAAGGGAAAGCAATACCGTAAAAACGGGCAGAAAAATAGACCTACCGGACGATGACGGAGGGTTGGCGGAAGATACCTCAATGATTAAAACAGGCAGTGTTGCCAATGTTATAATAGGTACAGGGGATAGCAAGACAACTTCGATAGTAGTAGATTTAACCGGGGGAGCCCTTGCAGGCAGTACAGAGGTGGTTGTTTCTATACCGGCAAGTGTAATTGTAAAAAGCGGCAACAGAACTGTGAGGGTAATAGGAAAAGATTTTTTACTTGATTTCAAACCTTCGGTCTTTAATTCGGCCACTATAAGGGGAAATAGAGCCAGGACTGATGCAGGAGTGAGGTTTGTAATCGCACCTGACAAAGGTAACACCCAAGTTGTACTTGGAAATCAATTATCAACAGTATATAATTTGGATGCAACGATATATGTAGGAAAAACAAATACATCTATGGATTATTTGGCAGGTTCGATTAACCTGGTAATGGACTATGATGTACAGAAAGCTAATCTCAGGAAATTAAGTAACATCAGTTTTAATTATTTTAATCCTGCAGAAAATGCCTGGGAACCTGTTGCATTTCCGACTGATACAGCAGCTAATTTCGTATCAGGTACTGTCAATCGTTTGGGAAAGTATACCGTTGTGGGCGGTAGGAGGTAAACCATGAAAAAAATATTTTTACTGATTTTAATGCTGGTCTTATTATCCTCCGTTTTTACTTATGGGGATATCAATCAAATACGCAGACAGGGTTTTGTGGAAGGATATTTGTTGGAATCTATAGATGATACACTGGAAATAGAGGGCTATGGGGGGGAGATTTATGCTTTTTCCCTGTGCCCCAATATTATTTATACCATTGACGGGTATATTGTCGATAAATCTAATTTTATGCCGGGGATGGAAATTTATGCAGGGTTGCAGGGCAGCACCGTTATTTCCATAGAGGGATATTCTACAAGTAATTTAGGTTATATACCCGAAGGCAGTAGAATGAAAACCGGAAGGATTGCACGGATAGATCGCAATCAGTTGGTTCTAAGATTGTCTACGGGTGATGAAGAAACCTTTTTCACCATGCCCCATACTATTATCTTAAGAAATGGGCAACATACGGGGCTTGATACACTGTACGAAGGAGATAAAGTAAAGCTATACTTCGATGAATATGACACTAATATAATCAGTCGCATCAGTGTGGAGGGGAACTCTATAATAGTTAGGGGACTTTATAAAGCCAAATTGGGTACTGTGGATAGGTACTCGGATAAAATCAACATCTCCGATATTTATCAACTCAACAACGGGGAGTGGGAACAGTTTTCCTATTCATTCATCCCACAGCCTGACTATGGCTACAACCAACAGTTGGTCTATGGGATGACATTGCCTTATAATAGCAGTTCACCGCTTTATACAGGGGGTTATCCTGTCTCCTACGATAATTTAAAATATTACGGCGGTAAAACCATATATTTGGCGATTAAGAATTTTTTCGGCAAGGATCGGGTTGAAAGAATGGTGGTACAAAATCAATATGAAAGCACATATTCAGATAAAATTAAAGATATTAATTGGTTTACGGAAGAATTTGAGCTAAAGAATAATAGAAATATTGGCTTTAACGACGGGACTATAGTTATTAAAAATGACAGGATAGTGGACAAGTTTGCTTTAAAGGCCCAATCTGATGTTTTTGTTGTGGCAGACGGCAGGGGTGCGAATTCCAGTGCTGGTGTTATATACGTTTTAAATGAGGATATTAACAATTCCAACATCGGTCAGCATTATATTTATGCCGGAAGAATGGATCAAATAGTTGAAGACAGATTATGGTTAAGGGATTTCTTTTTGCTGGACGAAAATGAGTGGCAATCTTTCAGGGGTAAGAAGGAATTATTTTTTGATAATGATACGGATATTTATGATTTGGATAAGGAAGGAAGAAGGATATCTATAGAGGAGTTTTATAGCGGAATCTATGCAATAGACGAGAACTCGAAACATGCCAGGAAAAATAATTTAAAAGACTGGCATGCCTATATTTATACGGATGGGGATAGGATAAGTGCTCTTATGGCGCAAGAAAATATGGATTCTCTTTTGAAACAAAGAGTAACTAACGGTTTAGTTTCTTCCGTCATTAATGATAATTTTGTCGGTTGGAAAATCAGGCTTACCAATGCTTGTGATTGGAGCAATGCAAAATCTCAATGGATGGGGAAAAGTGCAGATTTGGATGTATGTTTGGAAAAAGCATTGTTAATTAAGAATGGTAGGCAAATAGAACCCTGTGATTTAAAATCCGGTGATCGTGTTTATCTGGTTCGGGATGATTACTATGCAAAAGTTCTGATAGTGAAATAACAACAGAACAATAGTTTAACGATTGTTTAAAAAAGGGTGAATTATATGAGAAAAATAATTTTAATAATGTTAGCAATAGGCTTGACATTTGCACCAATAAACACATTCGCCTTCCCTCCGGAATTTGCGGGTGGAGTAAACAACGAATATGAATACGAGGAAATAGTGTTTATAACGGGAAAACCTATAAAATTTACAGGAACAGCGAAGATAACAGAAAAGGATAAAGCAGATACCAAAACAGTTAGCTATAAAATAAATTTAACTCCGACAGAAAACTCGGGGAAGGATAAATTGACCCGCAATATTACATATGTTACAGAGTATGATGATCATAGTGATAGAGGGCAAACTATAGGGCAGACAAGAGTGAATAGTTACAGCGAAACCATAGAACTAGATGGAAACAAATTCACTCTGAAGGATTATCAGTTTTCAAAATCGGATGTCATAGATAACAGGCCTGCCTCCGATTTTTATTCAGGTAACGTGACAGGCAGAAAAGTTTATGATATCAACAAAAAAGGAAGAACTGTGGAGGGGGAAGTTATTATAGACATCAGCGGGAGCAATGCAGGTTACGAAAATTTTTGGGGTGCTACAGAAACCCAAACTATTGATTTTATATACAATGTAAATTGGGAACTGCCCGGCAACAAAACCGGGGACGAAGATGAAAATAAGACAACCCCATCCAGAAGTTGGCAGGGCATGGTAAAAAGCCAAGTTTCGGACAGTATGACAAAGACACTCAAATACAGTAACAACGAAGCTAATTTTTCCAGTTTTAATGGTGGATATATATGTATAACAAGCAGCGAAATTGTATCTAAGTATGATTATGACCTTCCTTATATGGACGAAGACAGGATAAGTGACGATAAAAGGGAAAAGGGATCAAAATATTTATCCAAGGAGATGGTTCCTAAAATTGAAAGGTTAATAGTCCCTAAATTCAGAGATTTAGGGGGACATTGGGCGGAGAGCTATATCAATAAACTTTATTCTTTGGACGTATTTGACGAGGTGCCCACATTTTTTATACCGGATGCGCCGATGGTTAGGGAAGAGTTTACAAAGGCAGTTATGAGGGCCAGTGATATCAGACCCGCGCAAGAACCTGTCAAGAGGAGTAGTAGGAGAAATAGGGAGCCGGAGATTTCCCCATTTGCAGATGTTTCGGTGGAAGATGACAACTATGAATACATAAAAAGCGGGGTGGAGAAGGGGATAATCCAGGGTATATCCGGGGACAGGTTTGCACCTAGGGATTATTTAACCAGGGCACAGGCCATTACTGTTATTATTCGTGCACTGGGTTTTGAAAATAAAGCACCTACACCCGGGTACATCACATCTTTTTCCGATGACAGATCCATACCGTCTTGGGCAAGGGATAGTATTTATATGGGGCAGGAGATAGGGCTGGTCCAAGGTGATCAGTTAAACAGGATAAATCCCAATGATGAATTGACTCGTGCGGAAGCTTCCGCCATGCTTGTAAGGTTTCTGGAATTCCTGGAAAAGGACCTACAGAAAGATTATAGAGAAAATATTATTTTATTTAATTGAGATTCTTCGCCGATGTCCGGAGTTTACATGTGTTATCCATCTTTACGATTCGGAGCAGCATGGATTAATATCTAAAATAGTGCAATATCAGCTTGAGAATGAAAAATTTTAAGAAAATGCAGGGAAAAAAGGGTTTATATAGAATTATGTATCGTTAGGTCTTATATATTAGGGACGGGGAGGAAAACCATGAAAAAAATGAGAATTAAATTAACCTTCATTGTTGTGGCATTATTTATTGTGCTGAGCACCATGCTATCTTTTGCTGAGCCGACAAATTTTACAGATGTTGATGGTCATTGGGCAAAGGAGTATATAGAAAATGTGCATAAACGTCGGTTTATGTCGGGTTATCCGGGGGGCACATTTAAACCACAGGGACATATTACTAAGCTAGAAGCTATAGTTATAGCTGCAAGACTTATGGATTATGACGATAAAAATGAACAACATTATGCAAATCAATACAAGCAAAAATTAGAAAATAACAACATCCCGAGTTGGGGACGAGGTGCTGTAGCATATGCCCTTTTCAATGATATATTGTTGGAAAACGAACTGCAATCACTGGTGTCCGGTTCCAGTCAAACACCTGCTAAACGATATGAAGTGGTCATCTATATAGGGAGGGTGTTACGATATAGAGCCGGGGAAGAAATTAATGAAATAATACATGCTATTCCACCATATGAAGACAAAGAAAGCATTCCTAAAGAAGCAAAGCCCTATATAGAATTGCTGTCAAATAAGGGCATACTGGATGAGGCCAGTAATGATGGATACTTTCTACCGAACAACCAAATAACCAGGGCAGAGGTTGCTAAACTGGTTTCTATGTCCGCGGAAATCCTGGATGGTGTTTCGGATGATGATATAATTGTGGAGCCGGGATCTATAATTTTCCCACCTGAAATCCCGACAAGAAAAACTGTTGACGGAAGTATAGAAAATGTTGTTTTCGGTGATAAAAACATTATTTCAATAAAAAGCGAAAGGGGTGGCAGTAACAGGTTTATCCATGAAATTGATTCTGAGGCGGTTATTTATATTAATGGAAGGGTTGCAGCCGTGGAACAATTAGAAAAAGGACAAATAGTAACTGCTGTGATTGAAAACGGTGTTATTACAGACATTAAGGCACTTTCGGATAAGAAAATATTGGAAGGCTATTTTTTCTATTACTTACAAGGGTATGAGCAAATTCCCAGGGTATCCGTTAAGGATGACAGGGATGAAGCACATAGTTTTTTACTTACTGATAACAGCAGGGTATATTTTATGGGTAAAGCAGTTCATATAAGTGACCTAAATCAGGGTGACGTGGTTACTGTTACATATATTGATGATGAGGTAGTAAAGATAGAAGCCGAACCAAAGGAAAAATATTTTGAAGGTATAGTTAAGGCAAAGAATGATAAAAAGGGTGAATATGCCCTGGAAGTATTGTTGGATGATAAAACTGTTGAAATTTTTAATGTTGATTCCAAGGCAACCTTAAAAAGGGACAAAAGGTCTGTGGATTTTAAGGATATTAAAATAGGAGATGAAGTGGAGATTGTCACAGAGTATAAAACCATAACCTCCATAAATGCTTTTAGCATAAAAAGGACTGTAGAGGGTTATATTAAAAAAATGGCCATTGGACAAAAACCGGAACCGATAGAGATAATTGTTGAAAAATATGATGGAACCGCGGAAATTTTCGAATTGACTCCCGATACGGTGATAAGGGTTGAAGAAGAAAGGGCAGGCATCTATGATCTGAGACTGAACTATGAAGTTGAACTGGAGATAGAAAATGATGAAGTATTATGGGTAGAGGCTTATCAAAAGTTTCAAAGTTCCATTTATAGCGGTAAAGTTGTATATATAAATGTCAGAAAAGATGTTTTAGAACTTGAAGCCAAGAATCGCGAAGAAATAGAAATTTATGTAGACAATGAAACTATTTATAACGATGAAGATGGATACTTAATTGAACTTAGGGACATATATGTTGGTGATGAAATAGTTGTAGTTGCGGAGGATAAAGGTCATTATACTACGGCGAAAAGGGTAATAGTTATTACACGAAGGTAAAGATATAAGGGNATCAATCCCTTGTATTTTAAAAATAAAATTGGAAAGGGTTAGATTCTGAATGCGTCTGTCTGATAGAGAGGTAAAAGCAATCAAAAAAGTGGTAGGGGACATTGATAAGGATGCACATATTTATCTTTTTGGTTCCAGAGCAAACAGCGATGCAAAAGGTGGAGACATTGATTTACTAATACTGTCTCAAAAGTTGACGCAAGGGGATTCAGGAAAAATCAGATACAGATTATGGGATATTATCGGGGAACAGAGAATTGATATTTTTATTACCGAGGATACCACCCATCCATTCGCGAGGATTGCTTTGAAGGGGGGCATATTGCTATGAGAAGAGCTGAAAAACAGTTATTGGCCGAGGAATTAACATTGTTAGAGTACGCTAACGATATGCTGACCTATTCCTATAACACATGCAAAAACATTGGCATAAGGGAGGATTATACCTTCGGAGAATTAGACAAATTCGAAGCCTTGACCAGCCGTTTTGCCAGGATCAGCGATATGCTGATACAGAAGATATTCAGATTGATTGATATTATAGAACTGGAAAGGCCCGGTAGTGTGATTGATAGAATTAATAGGGCGGAAAAAAGAGGTCTTATATCCTCGGCAGAAGTTTTTAAGGAAATCAGATATATAAGGAATGACATTTCCCATGAATACATTCCGACAGCTATTGAACAAATGTTCACAAGGGTGTTGGAATTGACGCCATATCTTATAGATAGTGTTGACAGGGTAAAAAAATATTCCGAAACAATTATTGGTGAAAATAAATAGAAATCCGTGCAACAAAAAACATCCTGACACCATATTAGATTCGGGACGTTCCTTGTCGCATTATATTAATTATTGCCGGAAAAATTATGATATTGTAGTTTATGATAGCAAAATATATGGTATAATTTTAAATAATGGATTGGGGAAACCGGGGCAACATATAGGAAAGGGTTGCGGCCGAGAATGTGAACAGGGGAGGATATAAATTGAAAAAAATTTTTTCACTGTTGTTAGGCGGTATAATACTGATTTCAAGTTTAATGCCCTTTATAGCAGAAGCAGATAATTCTTATGATGCGATTATAGACGAGGTAATCGGCAAGGTAATGGAGAAAAAGGCAAAAGGGGACAGCTTTTACTATGATTTAATGGTTAAATATAAAGATAGAATTGTTGATAAGGATATACTACCAATTCTGTACAATGATGTTCTGACAGATACACAACGTGCAAAAATAGAAAATGAATATGGAAATGTGATGGACGAGTTTAACAACATAAGTGATTCAGATATAGAAAATATAAAAAACAAAATAAATGCTGTTGTATCGAATAGTGGAGGTTCATCCACGGGGGGTGGGGGGTCTTCTGCTACCCGACCAAAAGAAGATGACAAAAAAGAGGACAAAACTGAGGAAGTAAAAAAACCGGAAGAAAATAAGCAGGATGAAATAGAGGAAACTGTAATTAAGGCAGATTTTACTGATATCTCATCCTTATGGCAGGAAGCTCAAGATGCAATTAATTTTATGGCCGACCGTGGAGTACTTCAAGGAAAGGCAAAAGGCATATTTGCACCGAATGATTCTATTACCAGAGCGGAATTTGCCAAAACAGTGGTGGTATTGCTAGAATTAGAAAATGATATAACAACTGCCGGCAGGGATTTTAAAGATGTAGATAAAGATGAATGGTACCATGAATACATACAGATTGCTTTTAAACATGGAATAATAGAGGGAAGAAATGAAGAAACATTTTCCCCGAATGATTTTATTACAAGACAAGAAATGGCGGTAATGGCTGCACGTATAATGGAATTGACGGATAATATGGAGATATTGCTGCCTTTACAGATAAAAGAAATGATACAAGCATATGGAGACAATACACAAATAGCGGATTGGGCAGAAGTAGGCATGGCGTTAGCGGTTAAAAACAAAATAATTCGGGGTAAGGAGGGGGAAAGATTGGCACCAAAAGATAATGCGACAAGAGCGGAAGCCGTTGTCATATTGAAAAGGCTTTATGATTTTTTAAAAAGCCGATATATAAATTATAATTAGGTGAGTTGGAATTAAAATGAGGGTATAATTAGTCATAAAGGGGGTGGAAGAAGGAAGATAAAAATCAAGACGTGGAGAAAGAAGAAGGAATCGAAGTAAAAAAGGGGGATTAAAATGAAGAAAAAAATATCAATTGCTTTAGTATTGGCAATAGTTTTGTCCATGTTCAGTGGATTTACATATGCGGAAACAAATCAGGCAGCTTTAGCTTTAGATGATCCAGCAGCACATAATTTTGTCAATATCATGAGAACAAATGTTGACAGGCTTGAACCGACTGACATGTGGGCTTTAAAAGGGATAATTGGGAAACTGAAAGATCAAAAAACAACTATTATAGATGGCATTTTGGATTTAATAGAAACCTCTAACTTTGGTGCCGAGTTGAAAGCAATTGGTGTGAACAACGAAAGTAAAAATTTAATAATAAGTAAGGCTAGTGATGTAAAAAATGCAATTAATTTTGGACATCTGGTTACTGAGTTACTATTAACAGGAAGTAATTTTGGTGACAATAGAAAATTGGCAGATATAAGAATAGATTCTGAATCCTCTAGTAAAACATTGGGAAGCTTGGCTAATGAAATAGCTAGTGCTTTACTAGAAAATGAAGGGATTGGGGCTGTATATGATAGGTTAAGTCCCATAAATAATAAGTCCAGGGTTGCAATAGCAGCAGAAATAGCTGATTTGGTTATAGGAAATATAAATATGTCAATGAGTTCACCCTATACAATTACTTTGAACAATGAAGCTGTTTTAGAAGGAATTAACACCATTCTTGAAAATGATTTTGGTGTCCATACCAAGTTTAAATCAAATGATATAGAAGGACTAAAAAATCTAGTTGAAGAAATAGTAACAAATGCAGACCTCACAGGTCCTGAAAAGTTGCTTATAGCTAGAGCCGTTGCAGCAGTTAAGGGTCAGGATCCGTATCCATCTACAGGTGGGGATGATTCTGGCGGTGGCAAACCTGGTAGTGATGACAAACCAGAAACTCCACCGGAAGGCGAGGAACCCAAGGTAGAAGACGGAAAAGTGAAAATAGAATTAGGCAAAGACGCGGTTGAAGTAAAAACCGGAGACAAAGGCCAATCTGTAGTGGCAGTTAAATCCGAAAATGTTAAAGCTGCTGTAGAAGAACTGGTAAAAGCAGTCAAAGAAACTCCAACAGCTAAACCTGTAGTAACAATTAAACTTGATGATGTAAAAACAGCTGCTATGGAGGTATCAGTACCAAAGGATGCGATGACACAGCTTATTGAAAACAATGTGGAATTGGTGATTGAATCTAAATCATTGTCCTACGAAATTCCGGCAGAAGCTTTACGAATCGCATTAGAAGGTATAGCGGAGGATGCTCAAATAGAATTTAATTCCGAAATCGTTCCTGTGGAAGAAGCAGAGCAGCTTTTTACCGACGAACATGCGGCTAAAACGGCTAAGGTAATTCAATTCAGCATATCTATTAAAGATAAAGACGGAAAAGAAATTGATAAAGTTGAAAAATTTGGTGCTAAGATTAAGATTTCAATCGAAATAGAAAGAGAAGACGGGAATCCGGATTTATTGGCCGTATTCTATATCAACGAGAAAACAGGTACATTAGAGTTTGTCGGCGGCAAAATTAAGGATAATAAGATTATCATGACAACAGATCATTATAGTAAATTCGCAGTAATAGAATATGACAAGAGTTTTGATGACATAGAAAATCATTGGTCAAAGGATTATGTAAAGTCCATGGTTGCTAAACATGTAATAGACGGATTTGAAGATGGTACATACAGACCGGAAGATAAATTAACCAGGGCACAATTTGCAAAACTTCTTGTTGAGGCCCTAGAACTGGATATGGCTGTAGACAAAGGAAACTTTGAGGATGTAGGTGCTGGTCATTGGGCAAAAGATTATATTGAAACAGCAAGGCAACAAGGCATTATTCAGGGATATGGAGACGGTACATTTAAGCCGGAACAATTTATCAATAGGTCAGAAATGGCCACAACGATTACAAATGCCTTAAAATTAGACAAAAATATAAGTTCAACAGTTCTCGGGCAATTCAGGGATTCATTGGAAATTCCGAGTTGGGCCGTAGAATATGTGGTACCTGTAGTAGCGGAAGGATTGCTGGTAGGTAGTGATGGAATATTAAATCCATTAGGAAATGTAACAAGAGCAGAAGCGGCTACTGTTATTTACAGAATATATAATAGATAGTTCTTAAAAATTCATGAACAATTATAGCGGGATGCGGGGACGGAAGTTTTGTCCCATTATGTAATAAAACTCCATCCAAAGAGAACTGTCCAACCGGGGTCTATTCAGAGCAATTCGTGACCCCTTATAGGACACACAAATACACCCCATGGGTAGCAAACAGCTGAGCTTCCCCATGGGGTATGTTATTTTTTTTGTTAACTTTATATCTTTTAAGACCAACTAACCTTAATTTCCTAGAACAAATTCCTGATTACCTCCAACAATCCCGAGGACTCCAGGAACACCAACGCAATAGCTATCGGTGCCACATATTTTATCAGGAATCCCCAAACAGGCGCCAGCTTAAATGCAAGTTTACCTTCATTAGAGGCCTCTTTTATAGCCTTTTCAAGTCCCCAGAACCAGCCTATAAAGATACTCATAGACATTCCGCCTAGGGGAAGCAGGATATTACTGGCTGTAAAATCCAGTGAATCAAATATATCTTTTCCGGGCAACACTGTAATATGATCCCATACTCCAAGGCCCAACGAAGCAGCAGCTCCGAGTATGAAGATCGCGATCGACATAGCAGTAGTTGCTTTTTTACGACTCCATTTAATTTCATCTACCATATAAGCTACAGTTGCCTCTAATAACGAAATAGCGGATGTTAAAGCTGCAAAGAAAACTAAAGTAAAAAATATGAATGCAAAGAAATTACCCAGAGGCATTTTGGCAAACACTGATGGCAATGTAACAAACAGAAGTCCAGGGCCCTCGGTAGGGTCAAATCCGAATGCAAAAACTGCCGGCAAAATTGTTAAACCTGCAAGTATGGCCATTGCGGTATCAAGTAATGGTGCTATCAGGGAATCTTTCACTATGTCCTCATCCTTACTTAGGTAGCTGCCATAAGTGACTATGCAGCCCATACCAAGGCTCAGGGAAAAGAAGACCTGACCCAAAGCTGCCAATATAACAGAACCGTCAATGACAGAAAAGTCCGGTGTCAATAGAAACTTAACCCCTTCCATAGCCCCGCTTAGTGTAAGGGAACGTACCATAACGATAAGGGTCATAACAAACAAAGCAGGCATTAATACCTTGGAAGCTCTTTCAATTCCGCGGCTGATACCGCCTATAACTATTGCCAAAGTAGCAAGCATAAAAATTGCATGATAGACAACAGGCGCAGCAGGACTGGAAATAAATCCACCGAAATCAGCGGTACCCAGTGCTCCGGTAACGGATTTTACCATATAATTGATTATCCATCCACCTACGACGCTATAAAAGGAAAGAATTAAAAACCCTGCTAATACCCCAAGACCCCCTAACCAGGTCCATTTTTTGCTGAGTTTTTTATATGCACCTACGGCACCCAACTGTGTATGTCTACCTATCAGCATTTCGCCTAATGTCAGTGTGAAGCCTACTAAAAGTACAATAATTAAATATACAAAAACAAACGCTCCACCACCGTTAGAACCGGCTAAATAGGGGAATTTCCAAAGGTTGCCTAATCCGATTTGGGAACCAGCAACTGCCATAATAAACCCGAATTTAGAAATCCATTGATCCCTTCCTTTTGTTTCATCAAGACTTACCATGTTTTCACTCCTTTTAATAACATTTTCTTAACTGCAAATTTCCCCCCTTAAACATAATTTTTCTTTTTGAATGTAACTTAGGATTGAAAATTAGAGAATTTAAATAGTTATGAAAAACTGCACATATTAATATTAATTATAATCTCATTCTCAGCAATATGCAAGAAATTCATTCCATTATAAGCTGATTTAATATGGCTTTTTACATTATATAAATGGATAATATGGTATAATTTCTTATACAATAAGTAATGGGGCATGGAGACAAAACGGATAGAATGGGTTCAGCCTGCGAAAAATCTGTGTTCTGTGTACAGATAATAGTCAATCAGATTATATTATATGAGGGAGAGGATAGCATGAAATTGTTCATTGATACAGCCAATGTAGAGGAAATCAGGGAAATAAGCAAATGGGGTGTTTTGGCCGGTGTAACTACAAATCCGTCTCTTATTGCAAAAGAGGGCAGGGACTTTAAACAGGTAATAAAAGAAATTACACAGTTGGTAGACGGACCCATAAGCGCAGAGGTAACAGGTGAAGTTTCGGATGAAATGGTAAAGGAAGCTAGGGAACTGGCAAAGATCCACAAAAATGTAGTTATCAAAATACCTATGACAGAAGAAGGCCTGAAAGCAGTAAACATTTTAAGCAAAGAAAAAATTAAAACAAATGTAACCTTAGTATTTTCTGCTTCCCAGGCTTTGTTGGCCGCCAGAGCCGGTGCGGACTTTGTGAGTCCTTTTGTCGGGCGACTGGATGATATAGCCCATGACGGAATCAAATTGGTTAGGGACATAGTTTACATTTTTAAAATTTACAATATTGAAACAGAGGTAATAGCTGCAAGTATCAGACATAATCCTCATGTAGTGGACGCCGCTACTGCAGGAGCACACATTGCTACTATTCCTTATAAGGTTTTCAAACAAATGTCCAAACATCCCTTGACCGATATAGGGATAGAAAGATTTTTGGCAGATTGGGAACAAAGCAAAAAATAAAATTGACGCAACTATCAAAAAACACTTATAATGAGGATGGTAACCGAAACATTTTTTGGGAAGGGGGATGTGTCTTTTGGATAGAAATTTAGCGCTCAATTTAGTTAGGGTAACTGAAGCCGCAGCCCTGGGTGCGGCTAAACATATGGGTAGGGGAGATAAAAACCTTGCCGATCAAGCCGGTGTAGACGGGATGCGCAGAATGTTTCAGACGATGGACATAGAAGGTACGGTTGTTATCGGAGAAGGAGAAATGGATAAAGCTCCCATGCTATACATAGGAGAAGTGGTAGGGACTTGCAGGGAAGGGTCGATTAAGGTGGACATTGCGGTAGATCCTGTGGACGGCACCACATCCGTTGCCAAAGGGCTGTCCAATGCCATCGCCATAGTGGCTATGGCTCCGAGAGGTTGTCTGCTGAATGCACCGGATATGTACATGAACAAAGTTGCGGCAGGACCCAAGGTGGCAGGCAAAATAAACATAGATGCACCCATACATGAAACTTTGAAAATTACAGCGGAAGCTCTGAATAAAAGTATCACGGATTTAACCGTAACTATGTTAGACAGACCTAGACATGAAGGTATAATAAAAGAATGTCGTGATGCAGGGGCAAGAATTAAATTGTTCAGTGACGGGGATGTGGCTGCTGCTATGGCCACCTGTTTCGAGCATACGGGAGTTGATATTATGCTAGGTATAGGGGGAGCCCCTGAGGGTGTGCTTGCTGCCGCCGCATTAAAGTGTCTGGACGGTGAGTTTCAAGGAAGACTAGTGCCCTATACGGATGAGGAAAGGCAGAGGTGTGCGGAAATGGGTGCAGACGTGGAAAAAGTATATCTTATGGATGATTTAGTTAAAAGCAAGGAAGTTTATTTTGCAGCCACCGGGATTTCCAATGGTGAGTTATTAAAGGGTGTCGTTTTTACAGGCAGTAATACTGCAAAAACCCATTCTGTGGTCATGCGATCCGAAACCGGCACAATCCGATTCATCGATGCTATTCATAGGTTCAGCAAAAAGCCCAGTTACGCGTATTAGTAGAGGTGGCAGACTGTACCCGTGGGGGACATCAGACTGTGTGAAAAATGTCATCCTGAGCGAAGCGAAGGATCTCAAATGGCCTAAAAACGAGATTCTTCGCTACACTCAGAATTTGCACGTGTTACCCAC
>JGI24711J26586_10001227_pt1 | contig 19844 bp, 15 predicted proteins | sample BioPla3DNA1_FD_26586 | JGI IMG/M metagenome (IMG submission 26586)
CCTTACCTGTTTAAAGAACCTTTGGCCGGACCTGCCATCAGTGCTGTAACGGCTATTGGAGGAGAAACTGCTGTCCAATTGCTGCTGAGTGCTCCCATACAAGCCCAAACCATTAATGGGTTGGGGATGCTGGGTTCTCCGCTGGCAGAAAAAATGCTGCTGAGCCTCCTCCACACAGGAGATCCGCGGCTTCAGCCGCAGGTGTACAAAGCCTTGTCATCCTGCGGTACCCTGACAGCTTTTGACGTCATGGCCAAAGGCCCGGATCACGATTTTCTGCATTACCTGCAACGCGTAGCTCCCGGCGATCCCAAAAAAGCAACGAAAGCCTTAAAGAAATACATCCGTCCGTCCCAGCCTTCGCACCTGCGCAGTTTTGCCTTATCACTTTTGCTGGAACTGGAAAAAGAGGACGCCTTCAGTACCGTACTCAAGGCCCTGTCCGATGATGACGGAGCGTACCGAAGGACAGCCCTGGAAGGCACCCGCAGTTTTATCTCCCCCATCATCAACTCGGCCCTTATCAATAAAATGAAACGCCTGGATGCCCCGGCTCAGGCAGACGTGCTCGAATTTCTGGGCTCGCAGCACAACCCGGCACTGGCCGGCTACATTGCCGATCCCTGGCTTAGCCACGACAACCCCCGGGTGGCCGAAGCCTCGGCCCGTGCCCTGCTGCAAACAGGAGGCAAAGAAAGCCTGCANCTGCTCACAGGATTGCTGGCAAGCGATAATACCCGGCTGACCGCCATGGCGCTGGAGAACCTGCTTTCCATGCAGGGCAACGTAGTGGAAGCCGTTATGGAGGTATACGCCGAGGCATCAGACCCGGGCAAGGCCGCCGCATTGACTTTGCTGGGAAACCGCAAAGCCCGTGCCTTCGAACCTCAGGTACTGGAAGCCCTTGAGCATGCCAACCCAACCGTTCAACAAGCTGCCGCACAAGCGCTGGCAGGAGTGGCTCACCCCGATAACCGGACTACGTACTGCCGGCTCCTGGAAGAGGCTGCCCCCACGGCAGCTGCTCACCCGCAACGGGTACAGGCGCTGCAACAGGCCGTAACAGCCAGCCTGTACGGCATGGACCCGGAAGAACAATACAACGTGCTGCTGGCGCACATGCAGCAGGCAACCCCGGATGCCCGGCCCCTTTATTATGCGCCGCTGGCAGCCACCGGCACCAAAAGAGCCGTTGACTTGTTGAGCGATACCTACCTTGAAAATCGGGATATCCCCTCTTACCGGCAGATGATTGCCGGCTGGAATACCACCGGAGAACAAAAGGCAATCTTCCTCCGGAGGGCACTGGAACAGGCTCAAAACAAGGAAGATACAGAGGCTTTGCTGGTACAGCTAAGGAGTACCCGCGTGGTACAGGCACTGTTTGCCTCGGCTCCCTACCTGACGGCCAACGATCCCGGTATCCGTTTGCAGGCCGCTCTAAACATTTATAGACTGGCCGTAAACAACAAAAATTTTTACGGGCAACCGGTTACGCAATGGATAGAGCAGGCGCTGCAAATTATTGAAAATTCAGACTACCCCGATGCCATATACGAAGTGACAAACATCAGGAAGTACCTGGCAGAAACCCCCAAAGACAAAGGTTACGAACGCATTTTCAACGAAAAAGACCTGGACGGCTGGCAGGCGTTGGTGGGCAACCCCATTTCCCGCAGCAAGATGACGCCGGAAAAACTTGCCGAGGCACAGGAAAAAGAAAACGCCATAGCTTTCAGCCAGTGGGTAGTGGAAGACGGGAAACTCGTCTTTCTGGGCAAAGGAGATAACTTGTGTACCGTAAAGGATTACGGCGATTTTGAAATGTACGTTGACTGGCTGTTGTACCCCGAAGGACGGGAAGCCGATGCCGGCATTTACCTGCGCGGTTCCCCTCAGGTGCAAATCTGGGATACAGCGCGTGTACACGTAGGAGCACAAGTAGGTTCCGGCGGGTTGTACAACAATTTCAAGAACCGCTCCACCCCTACGCATGTAGCCGACAACCGCCTGGGTGACTGGAACAGCTTCTACATCCGTATGGAAGGAGAACGTGTAACGGTTTACCTGAACGGAGACCGGGTGGTGGACAACGTGATTATGGAAAATTACTGGGACCGCTCACAACCCATTTTCCCGTACGGAGCCATTGAATTGCAGGCCCACGGAAGTAAGGTAGCCTACCGCGACATTTACGTGCGCGAGCTGGAACGTCCGCAACCGTACCGTTTGTCTGCCGAAGAAGAGGCAGCCGGTTTTGAGGTGCTTTTTGACGGTAGTTCCCTGCACAAATGGACGGGAAATACCACCGATTACATGACCCGTAACGGCGTCATTGAAGTAGAACCCTCGGAACAGGGCTTTGGCGATTTATATACCCAAAAAGAATATGGAGATTTTATTTTCCGTTTTGAATTCAAGCTCACTCCCGGAGCCAACAACGGAGTAGGTATCCGTACCCCGGGTACGGGAGATGCTGCCTATGAGGGTATGGAGATCCAGATTCTGGACCATTACGACCCCATTTACCAGCCCTGGTTGCTGGATTACCAATACCACGGCTCGGTGTACGGAGTGATTCCGGCACACAACCGGGATGCCCTAAGGCCCGTAGGAGAATGGAACGAACAGGAAATATACGTTAAAGGCAATTACATACGTGTTACCCTTAACGGAGAAGTCATTACAGAAGGAGATATTTCCTCGGGTCCCGTGGACGGCAGAGAACATCCCGGATTGAAAAACAACAAGGGGAAAATAGGCTTTCTGGGACACGGATCCAAAGTTTGGTTCCGCAACATCCGTGTTAAGGAATTACCTCTTTAACAGGACGTATTCCCCGTTAAGCGATTGTCCGTCAAAAAGAAGGTCGCCGTCGTAATAGATTACCAACGTGGTAGGGGTCAGGGAACGGATCTCTACCACGTCGCTTATAGCGGCACTGCCAATGATTACCCGTATGTGAATAAAAATGCCTTCCAATGTAAAAGTGGGTGTATAATAAGGCGTTTCCTGCGGTGCCGTATATCCCATCGTTCCGTCTTCACGGAACGTAATGGTATATTTTGTGTTATCCTGATAGGCCCACGTACCAATAAGGTCATCTCTTTTAAAAGATTTTTCGCAGGAGGTAACAACAGGCAATAGCAAAGTAATCGCCAACAAGCAGGTAAAAAGACGGATTCCTGATTTTTTCATAAGTGTTAGGGTGTTATTATTCTTTTTCAAAAACAGCGAGTACAGGATAGTGGTCAGAAACGTACGGTACTTCAAAGGTCTCTGTTACGGTGCGGAAAGATACGGCTTTTGCGCCACGATAAAAAATATGGTCAATGGCCGGACCTTCGTGCCGCCCCCAGGCGTGGTAAGTAGTTAACGTGTCACTTACCGGAGCTTCCTGCCTGGCATCCAAAAAGCTTGCCTGCAGGGGTTCGAAAAGCGGGTTATCTATAGGAGCATTAAAATCTCCCGTCAAAAAAACAAGCGGGCAGTCTTTGGCAATTTCCTCCATTTTTTCTGCCAGCAACCGGGCAGATTCCAGCCGGGCTGTCTTGCCTATATGGTCAAAATGTGTGTTAAACACATAACATTCCGTTCCTGTTTTTTTGTTTTTCAGACGACCCCAGGAAACAACCCTCTTACAAGCAGCATCCCAGCCAAAAGAAGGAACGTCCGGCGTTTCGCTCAGCCAGAACGTACCGTCGTCCAACAAGTCAAACATCTCTTTCAAATAAAATACCGCGGAAAACTCTCCCAGTGTATCTCCGTCGTCACGTGCCACCCCTACCCTGGCGTATTGGGGCAAGTTGTCCAGCAGGTATGTAATCTGCTCATTGACCGGCTCCTGCAAACCTATTATATGAGGTTGCAAGGTGTTTATCATAAGCACAGAACCCGGCTTACGGATATTCCAATGATTTTCTCCGTCGTCAACAATGGACAGACGGATGTTGTAAGACATGACCTTAATAATTTCCGGTTCTTTTACACAAGAGGTAAAAAGTAATAAAGCAGCCGTTAATACAACGGCACATAAAAAATGGTAACGTTTCATAGTATTGTGTTTCAACTGTGTCCTCCGTATTCGTTTTCATCGCTGGCGGCATTCCCGTTAACCGTACCCGTATTGGTACAATTGTCCGGTGTGGGACCCGAGGCAAAAAACCCGCAGAACCCTCCTGTAAAACAGAAGTCAGACACATTGAACAATCCGGTAACAGCCCCGGAATTGGTGCAATTTTTCAAGGCCCCGCTCCCATAGCTTATCCCGGCAAACGTTACTCCAACAACACCTCCCACATATTTGTACGTGCCGGTTTCTGACAGGCGTGTTACCTGTCCTTCATTTTCGCAATCTGTCAAATTTCCTCCGTAATTGTAGGCACAGATACCTCCCATGGCAAATCTGTTTGCATTCAATTCTGTTTCTGTTCCGCCTATATGTCCCGAATTTGTACAGGATGTGAGCGTACCGCCCATATTTTCCGCAACAATCCCTGCTACATAATTGGAGCCTGTAACAGCGGCCGTATTGCTTCCATTCTCAATGCTGCCTGTTTTGTCAATATTGGCCACCAGGCCTCCTGCCGTATTGGCTCCCCATACCTCTCCGTTGTTGGTACATTTCGTAATTTTATAGGCCGTGCTTTTGGCAGCGAAGTACGTAACAATTCCTGCTGCATTATATCCGGTTATAACACCTTCATTTTCACACGATTCAATAGTTCTGTATGCTTTGGATGCAATACCGCCTGCCATAGCAACAGTACTGCTCGTACTAACGGAAACACTTCCCATATTAGTACTTTTACTAATTTTCCCTTCGCTAAGTACCGCAATACCGGCACCCCACTTCGCTGCAGTTACAGCTGCATAATTTTCACAGTTAGACAACTGCACAGAAGTACTTCCTATTTCTCCGGCAATCCCGCCGGCAGATCCTTCCGGAGCCTGTACCGTGGCTTCTTCCTTGTTGTTGCAATTGTCAAGTGTTACAGAACCATACACCTTCCCTGCAATTCCTCCCGCCATGCCGTCTGTTGATACGACAGTGACCTGCCCGTAATTGTTCAGGTAAGACAAAGCAGACCGCGAGCCATCAACCATGCCTGCAATCCCACCTGCATCTGTTTTTCCTTCTACAAGGCCTCTGTTAATACAGTCCTCCAAATCGCACAAGGTTACATCAGAACTAAAATAACCGGCAATGCCCCCTACAGAAGAAGCGCCTGTTACAGCCCCCTTGTTTTCCGAATTCCGGATTTCTGAATGGAGACTCGTTCCTGCAATACCCCCTATTCCCTCTCCGGCCTCTTCACCTGCAGTACCGGGAGCCACTTCTCCCGTATTTGTACAATTTTTAATACTACAAGATATATATTGCGTTCCGCAAATACCGCCTGTTCCGGTATCTCCCGTAACAGTTCCTTTATTATCACATCCTGTAATGGAGCACTTGCTCATAGCGTAGCCGCAAATACCGCCCGTTTTAGCCTTGCTCTTTACATCAGCTTCTTCCTGGTTTGTACAATACAACACAGATGAACTACCGTACATTTCTCCACAGATGCCCCCTGCATTCTCATTCGTTGCCTGAACAAAGCCTCTGTTGGTACACCATTCAATTGAATTGTATGAATTCATCATACCGCAAATACCACCTACAGATGCAGTTCCCAAAACACGGGAACCGGCTCTGTTTTCAGAATTTTTTATCAAATTGCCTTTACTTAAACTTTCCTCTAGTACCCCCACAATACCTCCCACAGATGACAAACCTTCCACCACACCGCTGTTGGAACAATAGGCTACCACCGATTTGTAGGTATTAGATCCGGCTATTCCACCGGCTGCTGTACGTGTACCGGTTCCCGTTACTAAGATGGTTCCGTGAAAGTGGCAGTCGGTGACCGTACTCCCTTCCAGTCTGCCGGCAATCCCTCCAACAGACAATTCCCGGTTACCGGAAGCCGACAGGGTAATAGAACAGCTTTCATCCAACGTCAGGTTCCTTATCTCTGCATTTCTCACATACCCAAACAATCCTGCCGACAGCAAATCTGTCTGAGTAATTTTCAAGTTACTCACCGTATATCCGTTCCCATCAAAAATGCCTTTCAGGCTAACACGGTTCCCGGATGTGGGATGCATGCCAATAGGAGTCCAGTTGGAAACTAAAGACATATCCAAATCTGCCCTCAGGTGTATTGTGCTGTCTGCATCCATCCAGGATTCCAGGTCTTCTCCCGCATTGACATCGTCGCGGAACGCAACCAGTTCTTCCGGCAAAGATATCCCCACCGGACGTTGTGTGACAGGGAAAGTAAATACAGAATCCTGTGCCGTCCGGAATGTAAGTACGGCCGTTCTTTCAAATCCCTGCTTTGTTGTATCTGCAGCAATTGTGAGTACATACGAGCCGGAACCGCCGGACACCTCACCCGATTGAAGAACACACCAGGAGTGGCTGCTTCCTTCGTAAGACCACTCCGTATTTGCATACAAGATTACGTCATATGCTCCGCCTTTACACCAAATATCCAGGCCTTCCGGATTCAACCACAGGCTGTCTGCCGGTAACGGTTCATCAGGATCTTCGGGATCGTCCGGAGTACCTGCCTCCTGGTTTATGGTTATGGTAGTCTTTATAGAACCGGACAAGGTAGACGTAAGGGTAATCTGCTGTTTCCGGGCCGTTATTGAATTGTTTTTTTCAACGGTAAAAACTACTTCAACCGGAACTAAAGAATAATCAGAAGATGAACGACTGGCTGTACACCAGGATTCCGGAATGTTTGCTTTCCATCCCGTGTTGGCAGATACCTTAACAGAAGCTGTTCCTCCGTCCTGATCAAAATACAACACATCCGGTTTCCCTTTCAGGTAAAACAGCATTTCGTGTTTGATACAACCTGTAAGAAAAACGGAGAAGAGTAAGATACATAACGGGAGTCCTATTTTTCTTTTCATATTTACAAAGATGCGTAAAACCTTTAATATGTTGCGCCGTCACATGAAAAAAATGTAATTTAGCAGGTATGAAAAAACTGTTGCGTCTTGTTATCATTATCCTGATAACTGTTACGTTACTGCTGTTAATGGGTTCTGCCCTTGTGGTATTTATTTTATCACCTTCCCGTTTGACCCCTCTTGTTAACAAGTACGCCAACCAATTCCTGAATGCCTATGTACATGTGGAAGAAGTTTCAGTACAACCTCTAAAGAATTTTCCCCATATTTCCCTTATCCTTAAAAACGGAATTCTTCTAGTACCTGACGCGGAACAAGATACAGACAAAACAGATACCCTGGTTGCCTTCCGGCAGTTGAGGGCTGTCCTGCAACCTGTTTCATTACTCAAAAATCACTTACACCTTTCCCGGCTTTCTTTGGAAAAAGCAACAGTTCGTTTGTACAAAAACAAAGACGGAATAGCCAACTGGGCTATTTTCCCGGAATCTGAAGACACGCTGTCTTCAGGTTTTAGTTTTTCTATTGGGCGGCTGACGGTCCGGGATACGCTGCACGTTACTTTCGACAACCGGGAAGATTCCCTGTTTTTTCAGACAAACATCGGCAACATGGCGGTACGCACCTCCCGCCGCCATTCCGGATACCATACACGTATTGACTCCTATTCAAATACACTCATTACAGGAAAAACCCGGTTTTTGGATCACATACCCTTCCTGATCAACGGCAACATAACCTTTGATTCAAATTTTGACAAGTTCCTCTTTACCGATTGCCAAGGCACACTGGATGAAGTACCTTATTACCTGAACATGTCCCTGGAGATGCATCCGGACAGCCTGGAATTGCATGGAACTTTACGTCTGGACACTGTTTTGGTCACCCGGCTCTTACACGCATGCCCGCCTTTCCTGCTGCCATTCAAGACTACTCCCACAACCAATATTCCGGTTGCCATCCAATGTACACTTGACGGCGCTTACTGTTATGAAAGCGGCGAACTGCCACCCTACAACCTGAATGTATATACAGGGAAAGGCCATTTCCTGCTCCCGGAAAAAAACTTGTCTTTTTCTTCGTTCCAGACATCCTTCACGGCTTCTTACAACCCCCGCGAAAAAAACCTCGGGACATTGCAATTGCACACCTTGGATCTGAAAAGCCGGGAGCTGGAATTACAAGCCGGCGGCAAACTGCTCTCTTATACAAACGATCCCCTGCTGGACCTCTCTGCCAAAGCCCTTATTCATGCGGAAAACCTTTCTGCTTTTATACAGGACGAACCCGAACACAACATGCAAGGTTCTGTTTCTATGGATATTCAGGCCCGGGGAAAAATCCGGGACCTAAACCCGGAAGGTTTAAAAAATATACAATTGCTTTCACATATCAGCACCCCGGGTTTCACACTGGACCTTCCCCGGAACAACATTTTCTGTAAGGCAGACAGTACAGAATTGTACCTGAACATATCCGAAACAAAGCCTTTGACCGGTTCTTTAAAAACAAAAAGACTGCAACTTGTGTTGAGCGATTCAACCCGGCTGCACTTGCAACGGGGCGACGTAAGCCTTACTATGAATTCCCATGAACCCGATCCCGGAATTCCCTTCATGCACCTCCAACTGAACGCACGTTCTGCCGGTGGCGTTTACGGCATACACCGAGGAACCCTCCGAGGACTGAAAATACAAGCAGCTGTGACACAAACCCCGGAACGGCAGCGACGGACTGCAACTACAGATACCGCCCGGCGGCGGACCGCTGATAGTACCCGGCAACGCAATGTTGCAGACACCACCCGGCGGAGGACTGCCTTTGCCGGCAATTTCATGCCCCGCCGTACACGACACGAGTTTTCTTTTGCCGACCTGCAATTCAATTTTGGTTTCACGCCGGAAACACGCGAGCTGCTACGCAAATGGCAGGTTAACGGAACATTACAAACAACGTCTGCTCAAGTAATTACGCCCATTTACCCCCTAAGGACTCGCTTACATTCCGTACACCTGGAACTTCAGGACAACTTGCTGAAAATTCACAATATGAGCATTAAGTCCGGTCACTCAGACCTGAGGCTGAGCGGACAACTTAACGGCATCCGCAGGGCGCTGACCGGAAAGGCACAACTGAACCTTTACCTGGAAATACAGGGAGATACGCTGGAAGGCAACGAACTGCTCCATGCCATAGCAGCAGGTACCGAAATCCTTAGCCAGCAAGACAGTGCCGGGTTAAAGCAACTCCGCAAAGCCGCCGCCAGCGAATCTGATACCCAGCTTGAACATATCATTACACAAGCGGCGGTAGAAAGAAAAGCGTACGAAGATCTGATTATTATCCCCGGAAATGTCAATATGCAGGTAATCCTGCAAGTTTCCAATGCCTATTACCGCCACCTGCACCTTCAGGACGTAAGCGGATCTTTGCTGGCAACAGACAGACGGTTGCATGTAAAAGACATGCAGGCTACTTCAAATGCAGGCAGTTTCTTTTTGAACGCATTGTATGCTACCCCACACAAAGACAGCCTTATGGCCGGGGTGGATCTGGAAATGCAGGATGTGTTGCTGGAAGAAGTAACACAATTGCTGCCATCCATGGATACCTTATTTCCCATGATGTCATCTTTCCGCGGATTGGTAGACCTGCAACTGGCAGTCATGTCACAACTGGACACTTCCATGAATCTGATACTGCCCACTTTACACGGAGCATGCAGAATCAGGGGAGACGGACTTGTGCTGTTGGACGGAGAGACTTTTTCGGAAATATCCCGTAAATTGTTCTTTAAAAAACGAGCCCTTAACCTGATTGACAGTATACGGGTAGAAGCTACCATTTCAGACAGCCGTGTGGATGTTTTTCCGTTTATCATGCAAATGGACCGCTACAAAGTGGCACTTGCCGGATCACACCACATGGACCAGACGTTCCATTACCACATATCCCTGCTCAAGTCACCCTTACCGTTCCGTTTGGGAATTGATGTGGTGGGAACACCGGAAAAATACAAAATTACACCGGGACGTATCCGTTTTACAGACGAAAAACTTCCCGCACTTTCCTACAGAATAGATACCATCCGCATTAACCTGCGGGAACAAATAATACACTATTTTGAAACACATCCTGTCAAAAACACCTACACCGACTTCTGAGAAAAAGGCCCTTGCCCTTATCCCGGCAAGGTATGATTCACAAAGGTTCCCGGGAAAACTCATGCAAAAACTGGGAGACGCAACGGTAATCCTGCAAACGTACCGGGCTGCAATAAATACAGGATTGTTTCGTCAGGTAGTGGTAGTAACCAACAGCCCCTTGATTTACCGGGAAATAACCGATAACGGAGGACAAGCCCTCCTCAACCGTCAGGAACATGCCTGTGGCACAGACAGAATTGCCCATGCCGTTGCTTTGTTGCCCCACGCAGAGCTTATTGTAAACATACAGGGAGACGAGCCTTTTACCCGCGCAGAGCCCCTTAAAGCACTCCTTCAAGCCATGGAAGGCAGCACAAAAGAAGCGGCAGGTTGTCCCCCTCCGGGGCCACCTGCCGCTTCTCTGATGACACCCATCACTTCAGAAGAAGAATTCCTCAACCCCAACGTAGTTAAAGTAGTCACAGACAAAGCAGGCTACGCCTTACTGTTTTCAAGAGCTCCCATTCCGCACCTGCGCCACCGGCCATGTGCCAACAGCGGTTCTCTGTTGTTGGAAAACCTGTGTTTCAGACATATCGGCGTTTATGCCTTTCGCAGAGAAACGTTGTTGCACTTTGCAACGCTCACGCCGGGCCCTTTAGAACTGTGTGAAAAATTGGAAAACCTCCGCTTTCTTGAAAACGGCATAGGTATAAAAATGGTAGCGGTTAGCAGTTATCCAAAAGGGATTGACACACCGGAAGATCTGGAAAATGCACGCCACATGCTCCAGGACCTGCCAACCGGTCAGCCCTGACTTATAAAGACCCTCCGGACGTCTTCCACTCCAATAATAGATTCTATTCTGTCTATGATATGGTTCAGTTCCTGAGCAGAACGGACCTCCATGTATATGTTACATGTAAAAAGTTCGTCCTGTGTGGTTACTGTCATGTTGTTGATATTCAAGCCCCATTCTTCGGATATTACTTGAGAAATTTCAAATGTAATTCCTTTACGGTCAACTCCAAACGTGTGAATAAGAGCAGGATAATACGTACCTTCATCTGCTTCTATATCCACATCCACAATGGTTTCTCCATGTTCTGTTGATAATTTAATGGCCAGTTCGCAGTTGCGGGTGTGTACGTATATTTTTCCACTGCCGTCCTGTGCTTCAAATCCAAGCAGTTCGTCCCCCGGCAGCGGAGAACAACATTTGGCAAAAATATACCTGGAAGGTTTTAACGAAATATTCTGTTTGCGCAAAGCACTTCTTATACAAGATTTGGCTTTATACGTTACTACGGCATCCAGCCAATCCTTATGGGGCATGATACTGTCGGACGTCCCAATTTCAACGCGGTCCCCACGTTTTAGTCCTGTTTTTACAGAGCACAACATGCCGTTGACACGGGCAAACAAGGCATGGTTTCCGATTTCCGAGTGAATGGTATAAGCAAAATCCAGTGCCGTCGCATTGTTTGGAAGCAAAATTTGTTCGCCTTTAGGCGTAAATACACGGATATCATCGTTGTACAGATTCGCTTTCACACCCTCCATAAAGAATCCGTCTTTCCCAAAGCTGTCACTGTAAACCATATCTTTTAAGGTGCCCCGGAATTCTTCCACCCAGGCACCTACTCCTCCAACACCCACGTTTTTATCTCGTTTTACAACACAACCGCGCACAGAAGCCAATTCCATGCGGGCACTCCGGATATGTACTTCTGCCCACGTTCCGTGTTCTGTCATAAACATACAGTGCAGGGCTTCGTATCCGTTTGCCTTGGGATTGTCCATGTAGTTGTGAAAACTACCCACTTTTTCCATATACAGGTCTGTCAGCAGGGAGTAGATTTGCAAACATTGGTTTTTCTCCGATACGGCACAGGCTCCTTCTGTTTTGGGAATAAATACTATGTTGAACACGTAAATACTCTCCAGCCGCCTGAAAGGCACCTGTTTTTTATTCATATGGCGCCATATGGAATAGACACTCCTTGCATCTTGTGTGATGGTAGCATCTATGTCATTTTCCTTCAGAACTTTTTCAATAGGCGCAACAAACCGGTTTCTGATGGATTGGGTTTCCAGAGCATACCCTTCCAGTATTTTTTTTATTTTGTTGTATTCTTCCGGAGAACGGAACCGGAAACTCAGGTTTTCCAATTCTGTTTTCACCTTGTACAACCCCAGGCGGTTGGCTAGCGGTGCAAAAAAGAAATCGGTTTCTCCCGTAATCTTCATCTGCTTGCTCAACGGCATACTGGCCAGGGTACGCATATTATGCAGGCGGTCTGCCAGCTTAATAAGCAATGCCCTGATGTCATACTGGACGGTCATCAACATCTTACGGATGTTGTCCACCTGCATGGATAGCTCGTATTCTTCTTTTTTCTCCTTGGTCAGACCGGCTACCAAAAAGGCAATGTCCTCGCCAAAAAGTTCTCTGATTTCTTCTATGGTATGTGGAGTATCCTCTACCACATCGTGGAGCAAAGAAGCTATAATGGAATTGGTTCCCAGGCCAATTTCTTCGTTTACAATGCGAGCAACCGCAATCGGATGCAAGATGTAAGGTTCCCCGTTTTTTCTTAATTGTTTTGCATGTGCCTCATAGGCATACTCATAAGCCTGCCTGATCCGTTCCAGATCTTCAGGCAGCCTGTTTTTCGCAGCATTCTTTAAGAAAATGTCGCGTTGTTCCTGAACCAATTTCAAAAAACCCATTTAACAAATGTAAGCATTTTTAAGTATATTTGTCCACAAATAAATACAATTTACCATGATACATCAATTACCGTCTTTGCCTTTTAAGGCTACCCTTCTGGCGCCTGCCTTAAGTGAAACAACCCTGGGATTCCATTACGGAAAACACCACCAGGCTTATGTGAACAACTTAAACAACCTGATTCCCGGCACCCCTTATGAAAACATGACATTGACAGAGATTATTGTAAAAGCTCCTGCCGGTCCTGTTTTTAACAATGCTGCCCAGGTTTTTAACCATACTTTTTACTTTGATCAGTTCAGGCCTTCGGGAGAAGTAAAAAAACGTCCGGAAAACGAACTGCTAAAAGCCCTTGAAAAACACTTTGGGAGTTTTGAAAAATTCCTGGAAGAATTTTCAGGGGCAGCTGCCACGGTTTTTGGTTCCGGTTGGGCCTGGCTTGTAGTGGAAGAAAACGGTTCTCTGGCCATCACCAAAGAGTCCAATGCCGGATGTCCCCTTACACACAAACAAAAACCCCTGCTCACGTGTGATGTCTGGGAGCATGCCTACTACCTGGATTACCAGAACAGACGCCCCGATTATATAAAAGCTTTCTGGGATATTCTGGATTGGAAAGTTATTGAAAAACGCTTTGAAGAACGGTAACTACTTTGAAAGGATAAGGCCTTTTGTACTTCCTTTTGCCCTTTTACTGGGTTTCCTTTTTCACAGTAGCTGCATACAACTGCAATTTCTGACCCCCTGGCTTATCTTCTTCATTTTATTCATGACGTTATGCGACTTGGATTTAAAAGAAGTGCGGATAAAGCCGTTGCATATTTGGCTGGTTGTTTTTCAAATCGTAGCAGCCATAGCCGTCTATGTTCTGCTCTTGCCTGTAAACAAAACATTGGCTCAGGGAGCCTTTATGGGGATATTTGCCCCGGTGGCCGTATCCTCTGCCGTGATTGCCGTTATGTTGGGAGCCAAGCTGGACAATATGGTTTCCTTCACCATACTGTCCAACCTGACCGTAGCCGTTACCGCTCCTGTTATTCTATCTTTTATTGGCGGTTCAGATAGCATACCTTTCTGGGATTCGGCCCTTATGATCGTGGGTAAAGTAGCTCCGGTTATCATCCTGCCCCTGGTAGCAGCTTTTATATGCCAGAATTATTTTCCAAAAACCAGAAAGGCAATTGTCAGGTTTAAAACCATTCCTTTCTATTTGTGGGCCTTTGCCCTAACCCTGGTAACAGGTCAAACCATAGATTTTATCTCCCGACAGAACCGGTCGGGCATTCCCTTGCTTTTGGCCATGCTTGTTGTTTCTTTAGGTCAATGCGTTTTGCACTTCTCATTTGGAAGCTGGCTGGGGAAAAAGTACGGTGACAGCATTAGTGGCTCCCAATCTTTAGGCCAGAAAAATTTTCTGCTGGCCATTTGGATTTCTCAAATGTTTTTAAGCCCCCTGGCGTCAGTGGTACCTGCTTCATACGTTTTGTGGCAAAACTTATGGAATAGCTGGCAACTGTGGCAGGTCAAAAAAAAGGAACAGCCGGGATAACCTCCCCGGCTGTTTTTTATTTTTTAATTTTTTTCCAGACTTCTTTTTCAGGCAATGGTTTGGTACAGAAGAACCAGTCGTAGCACTTCATATCTTCCTTGCTTTCCATTCTTTCTTTTGCGACACCGCATGATCCGGCTGTCGGTACGATCACGTCGTCTCCGGGACGCCAGTCTGCGGGCATGGCTACTCCAAATGCGTCAGCAGCCTGGAGGGCTACAACAACGCGGTACAACTCGTCAAAGTTACGGCCCAGGCTTAGCGGATAATAAATAATGGTCCTAATAACACCCTTGGGATCAATGAAGAATACGGCCCTGACCGCTTTTGTCTCGCTTTCTCCCGGCTGCACCATTCCGTACTTGTTGGCCACTTCCATGGTGATGTCTTCGATCAGGGGGAATTTGACCTCTACATCTTTCATGCCCCTGTACTCAATCTTTTCCTTAATCGTGCGAAGCCAGGCAATGTGGCTGTAGATCCCGTCTATTGAAAGACCCACCAGTTTGCAATTCACGGCTGCAAACTTTTCCTCCATTACCGCAAAAGTCATAAATTCCGAAGTACAAACCGGCGTAAAATCTGCCGGGTGACTGAACAGAATGACCCAGTCGCCTTTAAAATCTCCCGGGAAATTGATGGGTCCCTGCGTTGTTACAGCTTTGAATTCGGGTGCCGGATCGCCTATCCGGGGCATTGCATGCATCGTTTCTTTTTGATTTGTTTCCATAAAATAAAGTGTTGATTTTCGTAAATATATGAATAAATTTGTAAATTAACAATAGTTCATTACTTTTGTATTGAACAAATGCTCATAATATGGCCAGGCCAAAAAAATTGAGGAAAATAACCAATCCTCCTAAAATCAAGGGGTTCAGCCCCATCCGACCATTCCAGGGAAACGGATCTTCCCCTGTCCTTTTGGATTACGACGAATTCGAAGCCTTGCGCCTGAGCGACTATGAATTGAAAAGTCAATCGGAAGCCGCGGTGGAAATGGGAATATCCAGACCAACTTTTGCCCGTATTTATGAAAGTGCCCGCCGTAAAGTAGGCAAGTCGTTTGTCGAGGGGTCCCCTATCCTGTTCCAGGGCGGACCTGTCTATTTTACCAGCGAGTGGTACTCTTGCAAAGACTGCGGCTGCTGGTTCAATCATCTGAACAAGGAAGATCCTGTAATCGTTTGTCCCCTGTGCCGGTCTGCTAACACCGGGCAATCAGAGGCTATTGAGGAAACAAACAAATAAAAGTTACTTATAAAAATTATGAAAATTGCAATCACTTCTACCGGGAACAGTCCGGACGCAACTTTGGACAGCCGTTTTGGACGTTGTTCTTATTTTGTTATTTACGATACGGAATCGGGGTCCACGGAATTTATTCCCAATCCGAACAAACAAGCCATGGAAGGAGCCGGCCCTGCATCCATACAGCTGGTAGCCTCCAAAGGTGTGGAAAAAGTGGTTTCCGGTGAATTCGGAGCCAAAGTCAAGGCAATATTTGACAGTCTGAAGATCCAGCTGATAATTGTCAATGATGGGACCATGACAATAAACAAAATAATAGAAATGATTTCTAAAAAATAATTTTTAAAAGTATGAAAAAAATCGCTATTCCCTTGGAAAACGGTCGTTTGTGCGCCCATTTCGGGCATTGCCAGCAATTTTCAATTGTTGACGTGGACAACAATGCCATTGTATCGGAAACACGGGTCACTCCTCCGCCTCATGAGCCGGGATTATTACCGGCATGGCTGGCCGAAAAAGGTGTCAGCCACATCATTGCAGGCGGAATGGGTCAAAGAGCGCTCGCATTGTTTAAAAATCAGAACATACAAGTTTACGTTGGCGCAGGGTCTGAAGATCCTGTGGAACTTGTCAACGACTGGATAAAAGGAACTTTGTCCACCGGTTCGAATGCGTGCGACCATTAACCCCCTGAAACAATGAAAATTGCCATTGCCAGTGGGAAAGGCGGTACGGGGAAGACCTTTGTTTCAACCAATCTCTTTGCTGTGGCTGAGAAAGAGGCCCTGAATGTAACGCTGGTTGACTGCGATGCCGAAGAGCCGAATGTCAATGAATTCCTTGACGGTAAAACCACCAGTACGGAGATTATCAATCAACACCTTCCTGTTATTGATAAGGAAGCTTGTGTCTATTGCGGCAAATGCCGTGATTGGTGCAACTATAACGCTATCATCTGTCTATCGGAAAACAAACAGATCTATCTGATTGAAGATCTGTGTCACGATTGCGGGGCATGCCTGGCAGCCTGTCAGTACCATGCGATCACTGAAATTGAAAAGAGACTGGGGACAGTTACCATAAAAGCGTATTCAAATCAGGCACGAATCGTAGAAGCACGTTCGGATATCGGAGTTTATTCACCGGTTTCCGTGATTAAAGCCGCTCTGGACAAAGTTCAGGATACGGACTTGATATTGATGGATTCACCTCCCGGTATTTCCTGTCCTTTTATTGCCACCGTTGTCCCGGCAGATTTTATTGTTTTGGTTACCGAACCCACGCCTTTCGGGTTGAATGACCTGAAACTTTCCGTGGAAACACTTGAACAGCTGGAAAAACCTTTCGGGGTGGTGGTTAACCGTACCGGACTGGGTGATGAGCGGGTCTACGATTGGCTGGAAGAAAAACAGATACCGCTTTTGATGAAAATTCCCTTCGACAAAAATATTGCACGGATCTATTCACAAAGCCGTTTGCTGGTCCGTGAAGATCCTTCTTATGCGACCCGTTTTCTTGATTTACTCAAAACAATTGAAGGATTATGCAAAAAATAAATGAAATATCCATTTTGAGCGGGAAGGGAGGAACCGGTAAAACTTCTTTGGCTGCCGCTCTGGCTACGCTCCGAAAGAACACGGTAGTGGCAGATTGTGACGTTGATGCAGCCAATCTTTATTTGATCCTTGAACCTGAAGATTACAGAACCGAAAAATACATTTCCGGTCACAAAGCGGTTATACATTACGACATCTGCACGCAATGCGGTTTGTGCAAGGATTATTGCCGTTTTCAAGCCATAGAACGTCTGCCGGATCCGGATTCCCCGGAAGGAAAGATAACCATAGTGGAAACATCCTGTGACGGATGCTGGTTGTGTTCCCGGATTTGTCCCGTAAAAGCGATCGACATGGTTCCCAGCGACAAGAGCTACTGGTATACAGGAAACTACAGATACGGGAAAATGGTCCGTGCACGTCTTGCCCCCGGAGAAGAAAATTCGGGCAAATTAGTCAGTGTGGTGAGGGAACAAGCCCGTCAGACAGCAGAAGCGTGTGGAGCAAAAAACATAATTATTGACGGACCTCCGGGTACAGGATGCGCTGCCATTGCCTCCCTGACAGGTGCAGATAAAGTGGTTGTGGTCACGGAACCGACCGGTACCGGGCTTCATGATATGAAACGGATCCTGGACCTGGCCGGACGATTCAGGATAAAAAGGTATGTCGTCGTAAACAAATCAGATCTGAATGCAGAGATGACGGACCGTATCAGCCAATGGTGTGAACAGGAAGGTATCCCCGTAATCGGATATTTGCCTTTTGATCCGGAAATGGTTCATGCAATGGTCGCCTGCAAAAGCATCACCGAATGGACTCCGGAGTCGGAGATATCAACGGCCACTAAACGTATATTTTCCCTGTTGACACAGGAATAAAAACAGTTACCTGCCCATTGCGTTTTCAAGTACTTTTCGGGCTTCCCTGTCTGGATCGTTCATTGCTTTGGAATGTACATTCAGCACCATAGTTTCCCCGTTTTCCCGGGTGTATTCGGGCCATTTGGGTAAAGATCCGCCGTTGGGATTCCCTGTCTTCATAAACTGCAACAAGGCATCTGCCATTTTCCCGGACAGTGTTCTTGGAACTTTGCCTCCCCCGGTGTGCGTTACCATAAGATCCGTATTGCAAAACCAGAAACAGATGTCAATACAATGGAATGCACGCTGTCTTCCGTCGAACAAAGGCGGTTCCCAACCGAACCAGGCCATATAGACGGGAGACTGCTGCTGCAATTTTGTATTGGCCGCATGGACCACATTTACCCTGTTGGAATTGATCAGTGCCAATATTTCAATAGGTTTTTTGTCGGGAAACTGCCCGGCATAGGCTGCCACGATTTCATGAGCATCTTCCCCGTAATTGTCCTGAAGCTGCTTCACCACGTCATCCAGCGAAATTCCCTCCATTTGGGGAAGGTCCCGGTTGGGATTCCATTCATGGAAGGTAGTGCAATACAACATGGGGATGTCCGGAATGGACGGATCATCTGCCGAAAAATAAGTATCGGCAGGTAACACGATCCCGTCAGCTACCGGACCGAATCCTCCGCGAATCCCTTGTCCTTCCATTTGACTATTGAACTTGGTGGCAGCCCTGTTAGCCAGTGAAAGATACTCTTCCCAGGGCATTTCCTGTAACTGGCTGATTTGTGACGGTTGCAAACCGGCTTCCTTCAGTATGTTTTCGCCCAATGCAGCTGAATAATCGGGATTCCCCGCTTTAATGGAATTGCCGCTCAGTGCCACCGCTTTATGTACGAGCCCTTTAGCAGCAGGCATGGTAGCTACGGCACTCACTTTTGAACCGCCACCGGATTGTCCGATGATGGTTACATTCCCGGGATCGCCTCCAAAATTGGAAATATTGTCCCTTATCCACTCCAACGCTGCAATGATATCAAGCAATCCAACATTTCCGGAGTTCTTGAATGCCTCCCCTCCGACACCGGAAAAATCTGAAAAACCGAAGGCATTCAGGCGGTGATTGACCGAACAGAATACCACATCTCCGTAGCGGGACAGGTTTTCACCGCCGTACCCGTTTTGTTCAATGGAATTTCCGCTGGAAAAGCCGCCGCCGTGCAACCATACAATAACCGGCCTTTTTCGGGCATCCGGGGCGGGTGTCCATACATTCAGCCGTAAGCAGTCTTCCCCTATTTCATCGTAATTCCACCTGTCCACAAATGCCGGGTAGGATTCAGAACTGCGCGGATACCGGATGATCTGGGGAGCCGAGGTGGGAAAATAGACGCAGGGAAGCACGCCTTCCCAGGGTTCGGGGGGACAGGGAGGCATGAACCGGTTTTTTCCCGAGGTGTTCGCCCCGTAAGGAATGCCCATAAAATGATAAATGTCCCGGAGTACATATCCTTTGACTTTGCCATAAGCGGTCGGGGCCACGGCAATGTTTTCACCAATAAAAAGTTGCTGGGCATCGGGGTCGGTAACGCCCGGGCTGCTTGCACAGGATGACCCTAGTGTAAAGAGGACCAGCAGCAATAATCCGGAAATAATAAATCTCATAGTATTTTAGTATTTGATATTTTTAACTTTTTCCCATTCAATCTTGTCTGTACTTTGTGCGACAGGGGCTTGCGGGATAATGGCTCCTTTCCTCACCAGTATCACGGCAGG